>Ga0209187_1000178_pt1 | contig 138866 bp, 114 predicted proteins | sample BantaG_FD_187430 | JGI IMG/M metagenome (GOLD analysis project Ga0209187, IMG submission 187430) | Marine algal microbial communities from Bantry Bay, Ireland - BantryBay_4 metaG (SPAdes) (version 2) | ecosystem: Host-associated > Algae > Red algae > Unclassified | place: Bantry Bay, Ireland...
CATTGTAAATGCATGTATTCCTAGCTAAAATACATAGTATTCATGCATTTATCAAAAATATTAGCTTATGTTTTATACTTTAATTTATTGACTTATAAGTGTTTAGATATATTTTCAGCAAGCCCTACGTACATACGTCCGTATCTTACATGTTGCTCACACGGACTAGAAAACTATTGAAAAATCGTTCCTAATAGGCTTCACCTATGGCGCGCTTAGAACAATCCTTTTATTATTCCACATCAATATTTTATTTTTGCTGTCGAGCCATTAGGCTAAGCCTATTTCTAACAGACCTACCTTATTTTTAAAATCGTTCCTAGTAGGCTGCGCCTACGGCGCGCTTAGAACAATCCCTTTATTATTCCAGATCAACATTTTCTTTTTGCTGTCGAGCCATAGGCAAAGCCTATTCCTAACAAAAAAAAGCTGACCCCAGTGGACCAGCTTTTCTCATTTTTTATCTTGAAAATATAATGCTCTAATCTATACCATGCATCATTTTCTTCATCCATCCTTTAATAATAAATATTAATATTGCTGCAGAAATTGGTACTGCCGCAAAGATCAAGAAAAATCCACTCAAGCCAATAGACTCCGCAATTGGTTCTATATAACTACCGGTTAGACCTGCTGCGAAGTTCGCAATGAAATTAGATACAAAGAATACCCCAAACATCAAACCTACTATTCTAGCTGGAGCTAATTTACTTACATAACTTAACCCTACTGGTGAGATACAAAGTTCTCCTAAGGTATGGAATAAGTATGCTATTATTAACCAAACCATGCTGACTTTTACAACCTCTGCTCCTGGAGAAGTATCTATACCCATTGCACCAAATGCAAGAATTGCAAAACCTAATCCTAATAATGTAAGTCCTAAAGCAAACTTGACTGGCCCACTATTTAAAAAATCAATTTTCTTTTCCCATAATTTACTAAAAGCTGGTGCTAAGCAAATGATAAACAAACTATTGAAAACTTGGAACCAGCCGGCTGGCACTTCTGTAGATGGAGAAGAATATTGTTCTCTTAGCATTATAACAATCAAAATCCATACTCCGAGAAATCCGGCACCTAAAAAGATGTTAGATAAGGAATAATGTGAAAAAGTTACCGAAAACAATTTATAAAGTACATAAGTCAAAACAATTAGTGGCACAACCGAAATAACTGTATTGATAACTCTGAAAATATCTGCTCCGCTACCTGTTAGATCTCTCTCTGTATAATCTAATGCAAATACAGTCATAGAACCTCCAGCTTGCTCAAATGCCCACCAAAAGAAAACAATAAAGAAACTTAAAATTACAATTACCCAAACCCTATCTTTTTCTACTTTAGTTAAAGTCGGATCCGAAACAATCCATCCTACGAAACCAACCACTGCTCCAACAATAATAGGAGGCATTAATAATTTTGTGAAGGTCTGTAGATTATTATTTTGAATACCAACTGTAAAGTATAAAAGCGCAAAGAAAGCGACTGCAATAATAGATCCGATAATACCCCACTTTACTACATTAGACTGTTGCCCAACAGCTACTTCTGGCTTTATTTCTTGTACTATTGATTCCATTGATTTAGCAGGTGCTAATCCAATATCTCCAAAGATACTCTGAGCTAAATAGAATTGTACCATACCTATAAACATAAAGATACCCGCTAAACCAAATCCATAGCTGTAACTCCATTGCTCGCCATAATAACTACATAAAAGAATACCCAGAAATGCTCCTGCATTGATACCCATATAAAAAATAGTATAAGCGCCATCCTTTAATTCAGGGCGCTTATCATATATATTACCAACTATGGAAGAGATATTAGGTTTGAAGAAACCGTTTCCTATAATCAGCATAAGGAGTCCAAGATAAAATGACATTTCGGTTTCCAAAGCCATACTAGCATGCCCCAGAGTCATTATCAAAGCTCCAATCAATACTGCTTTCCGATATCCTAAAAACTTATCTGCTAAAATACCACCAATCATCGGCGTGAAGTATACGAAGCCAGTATAGATTCCATATAATGCCAAAGCATCTGCTTTGTCCCATGCACCATCTCCAAAAGCCACCTCAACTAAGAATACTACGAATAATACTCTCATTCCGTAATAGGAAAATCGCTCCCACATCTCTGTGAAAAACAATACAAACAGCCCAGAGGGGTGCCCTAAAATAGTTTTCTGATTGACATCAGAGCCTCCAAATAATCTTTCTGACATTATTGATGAGTTTTTTGTTTCACTAAAAGACTCAAAATAATTCTTTTTAAAGACTTTAGAAACCTATTTCATTTTAATTTAACCCGACTTATGCAATAGAACTCTTATTGAGGGTTGAAAGAGCAGTAAAATATAAGATTTTCCTGACTGAAGCATGATTGCGATCTAGAAGAAGTATAATAATGCAGAGCTTATAGAAAAGAGCGAAACAAAGAGACATAGTCCGTTTACTATCATTCTAAAGGGTATTTTAATAACAATTGTAGCATGCTAAACTGAAACTATAATTACTAGAATAAAAAATAAATCAAACTATGCCATAAGTTAATGTAAAGGTATCAACCTAACTAAGATCGGTCTTTTTTAGGTTATAAAAAAGAAATGAAGACTTCTTCTTATATTTTAACACCTTTACTATCAGTTCTTTAAGCTTTCTTTTCCTAACTCTAAGTTCCACCCTGATGCCGATACAATCATCGTTAGCGCATCTATAAAAGACTGCTTCTGAGACTCGGCTTCAGCAAAGAGATCACTTTCTTTGGCTTTTTCTAGCACAAAGGCCTTAGCATTCTTGTTCAATTCCGTCAATTCTTCTTCTGAGAAATTATTAAAGGTTCCCTCATCTACATCATAGTATTCTAAATCATGTTCTATAGACAAAATTTCAGGTGGCGGTAGATCTCTGATCGTTATGAGATGCGTTGTCTCATCTGTAGTGATCTGTATATCTTCGAAGTCATAGCCTACCGATACCTTAGCCTTGACACGAATGAGTGCTTTTTTTCGCAGGAGCTGGATATCATAGTAGTAATAGTCTTTATAATTATAGATCTCCGATACATATCCTTCTACAGCGACTAGCTTACATACTTTCTGTATACGATCCATCATGACAGACACATCCTCTTTCTTGTACTGCTTTACAAAACTAGATTTATACCCTAGAAACCATGCAGCTGCTAGTAAGGCAAGAAATATTATAGGTAATAATATATATTTGATCTTATTCACTTATTTCTCTTTTAGTTCATATTTGAGTCCTTTGTGTGATTTTAATACAGCTTTTACAGAACCTAAAGTCACTGCCGACTGGATCAGTAGTGGGATTCTATTAGCATCGTCACTTACCCAGATATCCATATGAGCCTCATCGTTAAACACCTCACCTGCTATGAGTTTAGGACGTATATGCATAACTTTATATTTGCCCAGATCCTTTATTTTTTTGACAGATCGTTTTTTAAATTCCAATTCTAGATTATACAGATCCTTATCAAAGAATAAATGTATCGGGAATTTTTCCCCTTTTTTGACATCAGATATATCCCTGTTCCTTAGATGATACAACATAGAAACTAGATCTTGTACACAGACTCCGGTGGTAAATTCCAAGGGATTACGGATAGCTTTTTCCTTTGTCTTTCCATAATACTCTATTAGTTGTTGTTTGTCCTGGTCAAACACTATGCTATCGTAGCGAAAATAATTTCCCTGTTCTATGTCCCTTCTAAACATATATGGCAACAAAGTTTCCTTATCTACCTCTGAATAATAATCATCATCTACTTTGAAAAAACTATCATAGGATGGAAATGTTTTTCCTCTTACAGACAATAGATACCTATCGTCTATCTCTCTTGCCGTAAACTTAACTTCCCCTGCCGGTATCCATATAAACTTCCAATTATAATAAATCTGATATACAAGCTCCTCTCCTCCTAGAAAGCTAGTATTATCTAGATCACATAGATCACCATCTCTTTCCACCAACGAAGTTGTATTTTCCGCTTCATATGGTATTTGGAATCCTAGGAAAAAAATAATACCTGCAAATAGTGTAATAATATTTTTCTTAAGTTTTATCATTTTCTGAATAGCCAAGTGCCGCTATAATATTTACATTAAAAATCACAATTAATCCCAGCAAAGCTGGTACTACTAAGTTTAATATCCATATAAGAAACGTCAAAGTGAGAATAGATAGTTCGTTAACTTCAAAAAGACTCCATATTACTATCCCTATTTCTCCTCTAGCTAGAACTCCTAAGAAGGGTGGAATAGGTATTCCCGACTGAATGAGGAAGATCGTAGAAATACCCGCAAGCATAATATTCCACTCTATATTCCACCCGAGAAAATAGATCAGTAACATATATTGTGAAGAATATATCGTATACCTTAGGAGTGAGAGAAACAAGACTTGCGCAAGGTGAGCTCTGGGTATGAGCCTAAATTCATGATACTGTTTCTGAAATTTCAGGAAATACTTTTTTACCTGAAGTTTAGATAGGATCGCGGCTACAAAATCCACATTTAAAAATAGGTATATTCCAGCTGAGAGAAATACGATAATCGCTATTAAGATCGGAAACAGAAGTAAGTTATTAAGGATCTGAGTATGCATACTAAGTAGACTAAGTCCTATGATACCTAAGCCTAAAGTCACTATATTCTGACTTATACTTCCCGCGAGTGTAGACAGGATCGAGAGCCAATTTTTTTCTGCTGGAATTGTCAATAATCTACCTCCATATTCTCCTAGTCTCTGTGGTGTGATAATACCTAGACTTATACCAGACAATATAGTTTTATAGGCCAGTAGCTTAGAAATAGGCCCTGCTGACAACATTAACTTGCGCCACTTAAGAGATTCTAAAAACCAGTTTAAGGGCATCAACAAGATAGCTATGATCAGAAAAATCGGCTTAGAGGTAGAGATAGAGGATATAAAAGAGAGATATAATTCTTCAAAATTTGCTCTGAGAATTATGTGGCGATATATGATATATGCCACAAGGCCAAAAATCATAGCCTTCAATAATGGATTCCAGATACTATGGAATTTCATTTACTATTATATCCTTTAAAAATAAATCTTTATACAAGAAAGTAATGCTATTCATATTATATTATAAATAATGTACATACGTTTGTAACTTGTGCAAGTAATCAGATGGTAATCATACTACTGAGCATACTTTGATGATAAAATTAACTTAATTATTTGAAAGTTGATTTTCTACAGTTCCTGATATTATGAAAGTTAAGAAAAAGCGAAAAGCATATAAGATCTTAGGCGTAGATCCTGGCACTATTGCAATGGGGTTTTCTATTCTAGAAGTGGATGGCACTGTCCTGAAGGTACAAGATATGGGTATTATACATCTCCAAAAATTCGAAACTCATCAGGAAAAACTAAAGGAAATCTATCTACAACTGCAAGAAATAATCGAAACCTACCTACCTAGTTGTATGGCCGTGGAAGCTCCATTCTATGGGAAAAATGTGCAATCTATGCTAAAACTAGGAAGAGCACAGGGCGTAGCGATGGCTGCCGCTATTACAATGGGTCTAGAAATCACAGAATATTCTCCAAAAAAAATCAAGAAGTCTATCACTGGCAATGGTAATGCCACAAAAGAATCTGTAGCGGCTATGCTATCTTCTATGTTAGATTTTTCTTATGAGTCAAAACTTAAGGACGCAACCGATGCTCTAGCAGCCGCGGTTACACATTATCACCAGAGTAAGCTAGGTGTTAGCAGTGCAAAAGGATCTAATAGTTGGAAAAGTTTTGTAAACAGTAACCCCTCTAGAGTTAAGTAAGATTAGCTGATATTCTAGCTGCCATTTCTATCATTTCTTCAGATGGTGGACTAAGTTTAGTCTGAGAAAAATCCATATCGCTTACTCCATTTATAGGGATAAGGTGGATATGAGTATGCGGAACTTCTAGACCTATAACGGTAAGACCTATCCTGCTACAGTCTATACAAGCACCCATCGATAATGCAATTTTTTTTGCAAACTGCATAAGACGTCCTAGAAGATCATCTTCCAGATCAAATATATAATCTACTTCTAACTTAGGTATAACTAAGGTATGACCCATAACTAAGGGATTAATATCTAAGAACGCAAGAAACTCTTCTGATTCTGCTACCTTATAAGCAGGGATCTCTCCATTTACGATTTTAGAAAAAATTGTAGACATCAGACAGTGATTTCTATAATTTCGAATTTCATTTCTCCTCTCGGCGTGCTGATCGTAGCTACGTCACCCACTACCTTTCCTAGCAGACCCTCGCCTATAGGAGATGATACGGAAATCTTTTTAGTTTTTAGGTCTGCTTCTGATTCTGAGACTAGCTTATAAGTAAGCTGAGCACCATTCTGTACATTCTTAATGGTTACACTAGATAATACCGTAACCCTAGAGGTATCTATCTGAGACTCATCTAATACTCTAGCATTAGCCATGGCCTTTTCCATACCATTTATCTTAGCCTCAAGAAGACCTTGTGCATCCTTAGCCGCGTCATATTCTGCATTTTCTGATAGATCACCCTTCTCCCTAGCCTCAGCAATAGCCTTAGCTACATCCCTTCGCCCTTCAGTTTTCAGCTGATCTAGCTCGGCTGTCAATCTATCAAAACCTTCCTGTGTCATGTAATTATATGTTGCCATATTATTATTTGTTTCTTGTATTATAGTAAATGAAGAAGAACGTCCCCAGCTATGGAGACGTTCTCATATATTTTCACAAAAGTACTAAAAATTGTAAAATCTTGCTAAAACGACAATTTAAGACTTACATTATGACTTCCTCTGAATGGATTCGTTGCTCTGTAAGCATAGTCGATTCCTATTCTATTTCCACCAGATTTTTGCAGAGGAACATCTACTGATGCGCCTACACTAAGTCCAGAATATATATTTCTTTCTTCGTCAGAACCCTGATCTAATTCATACTTATAAGCTCCTCTTAGAGAAAACTTTTCCATAAGAGAAAATTCTAGCCCTCCACCTATCTGATCTCTAGAGAATGCATTAGATGTAAAGTTTGTCAATGCTCTAAGATATATCTGCTCTCCAAAATAGAAATCATAAGAAAGACCAATATTCAGAACAGAAGGTAACTCATATCTCTGAGCTCTCTGATCTACTGTTATCTGATAGGTAGGTTCCGATCCAGGAGCGTCCACAGAACTAGACAAACCCTGTCCACTAAACTTCATAGGAGATCCTACATTTCTAAGAGATATCCCTAGCTTAAAGTTATCGTCTTCTCCAGATACATACTGAACTCCCGCATCTATAGCAAACCCAAAAGCACTTACATCTGGAAGAGACTCTGATATCGCTCTGAATAGGACACCTACAGATATCTTATTAGCATACGTGTAAGCATATCCTATCCCTAGGTTAAAAAACCCAGGGGAATAGCTCCCTCCTACTCCTTCTGGCTGATCTGTAGTCGTAATCTGTATATCTCCAAAATCTACTGCCATAAGACTAACGCCTATAGCACCTCCATTTCCTACCTTTGTTACAAATCCTAACGAATTCAACTTCAGTGTAGAACCTTCATATAATCTTGTATTCCCGACAAGTAATTCCTTACCATCTACTCTTCCCATACCCGCTATGTTAAGTCTCATAGCCTCTACTCCAGATATAGATGAAGTATTCATAGTATGTAATCCAGCACTCCTTGCCCAAGGATTAAATAATAGTTCTCCTGCGCCAGCTTCCCCTTGCCTATCTGGGTTACCTGCTATCAGGATAGGGACAACCATAACTAGTAGCCCTAATGTTATCATTTCTCGTATATATGTTTTCATAAATTTTTTTATTAGTGTTTGTGTTAGTTCAGGACCTGTAGCCTAATAGCTTCTAGTCTAAAAAATAAGCTTACGATTACATATTGTAATCGTAAGCTAAAATATTTTATGATCCTGAAGGATCGAATTTTCTGTTTATCCCGAACCACTTCAGCGTAATCTCTTCTCCTAACTCAGGAGCTACGATATGGAATAAATATACGCCACTTGCTACAGGAATATTTTTAGAATTCTTAAGATTCCACTCCAGTGCAGGTGTTACTTGTGATGTTCTAACTCCTGGATTATTACCTGCTTTTACAACAGGTCGCTCATCTCTTCTGAACTGCTTTACAAACTTTCCATCTAATGTGTAAATTGTTACGGTAGCTTTCTCTGGCAGATTAGTAACTTTTACAGTTGTGCTATTCTGACTCGTTTCGTACTGTGAATATCCGTAGTATGGGTTAGGTACAATGTTTACCTCAGAAAGTGCGCTCGCTCCGTCTTCCAGAACTACATCTGTTGCCTCACGTCCTATTATTTCGAACTCATACTCTGGCAATTCTCCCTGAGCTGAACAGCCTGAAGGATCTGATAGATTGAAATCCTCTACAAGGTTATATGGATTGTCCACTCTCAGTCTGATTTCTAAACGGTTAGGAATATAATCTTCAGAGTAACTCAGCATCTCTTCCTCATTAGCTAAAGGAATAGAAGCCCAAGTAATAGCACGTGTAGTATTAATTTTTCCTACTAAGTTAGAAGCAGCTCCTAATTGTTCTCTTATCACTTCGCACTTATCATATTTAGTCCTAGTAACATAGATGAAATGATGATTACCTGCCACCATATCTAAAGAACTATTAAGTGCAATATTACCCATGTCAACATTTATAAATTCTGAAGTAGGGTTAAATAACATATCTCCTCCCGTAGCAGGAGAATTCATCTGCTCAACAATTTGAGGATTTTCATCACTAAAAATAGAATTCTCTCCGTAGAATATATTCAACCTATCTCCTGATTCTACATCTATCGCGTAGCCTGGGAACCAACCCATACCTATTCCGTCACCATCTTCATTACCATTTTTGTCTATAGAGTTAGATTGTCTTAGGTCGAACATACTTGCGTCTTCTATCGTATTTGCTTCTACAGTAGCTGCATCTAAAATATTAAATCTATTAGCTGTTTCTACAACGACGCATCTGCTCCATTCATCCTTATTAGGAGAGAAAACGATATCTACATTATTTAGCTTACTTAATCCATTATTAGACTGACTAAAGCTAGAAATATTCACAGACTCATTCCATGCAGGAGTAAGATAGAAAGGAATATCACCATCTTGTGTTCCCGCACTAGATGATAGAAAATAAGGTGCAAATGCGCCACCTGCTACATCACTATATGCTTGGTTAGGATCTAAACTATTTTCTTTTTCTCCATCTCCTGTTTTTAGAAAATTAAACAATTGTCTAAGAAATAGAGGTAGTTGAAATCCTCTTGCGTCATCACCAATAGAGCCAAACCAGAGTGCACTAGCAGGGTTGTCATATTCTATACTTCCACCGATCACACCATTGGTCTCATCTTGGTTAGCACCTGCATCTGTAGTCTGACCTATAGCAATAGAAAAACCTAAATCTGTGATTATCTGCTCATTAAGATTATCTATCGTGTTCTCAGATATGATGACTTCTCCTGTTTGCACATCCGTGAGTTCCCACGTCGCTCCAGGTTTAAGTGAACAAGATACACCACTATCATGCTCTCCAAAAATTTTCAATCTATATTTACCATCCTTTACTCTCAATGGATCATAGATATTAATTTCTATAGGACCTAGTCCTGGCTTATATATCAGATCTCCCTCATACGTGTTTCCTTCTCCATCTGAAGCCTCGATGATAGCCTCATGTAATCCCTCCTCTAATTCTATTTGTTCACCTCCTAATCCTTGTCCAGATATTCGTCTCACAATAGCTCCGTCCCCATATTCAGCATTTATGTTTTGGTAGACAATTGGTCTAGGAATAACTGTGTATATTTTAATATTCTTTCTTCCTTCTAGATAAGGTGTTCTTTGACCTAAGTCTTGTGCTGGGTCAAAAGGAGCCCACTCATTATGTGCATAGGCAACAACTGCGAAGTAGTATTTCTTATGATTTATAAGTCTTCTATCTCCTGATGCAAACTGATCTTCTGTTATCTGGACCGTTAGCCTTATTCCCTGATCAGCACCATTTACCTTTCGCTCAAATGTCCATAAGTTATCTAGAACACCTGGAAATCGTTCTGACTTCCAGTTAAATATATCTGTTACGCCATTTTGTACATCTACTTGTCTTACTATTCTGGAATTTTCAATATCGTTAAACTGCTGCGCAGTAACTAATGGATTAATCAACTGGTAAATTTTATACCCTTCAAACTTATAAGATCTCTCATCCTCATCAATGAACTCTGGGGCCAAAATATCAATCTCAGAGTATTGTCCAAAGGCATTATTTGATTCTATAGAATCATTGCTAAGAATAAGTATTACTTGCTGATCTAATTCTATAGGGCATAAATCCGGTGCATCTGGACCATCAATTATGTCAAAACAATTATCAAATAAACCCTGAGCTAAATCATCTGCAACTTGTAATCTAGATATATCAGGACATGGGTAAGTTAGATCTGGTACCCATACAGCACCAATAATTAATTCATTCACTGCCCCAGGCTTCAATAAGAAAGGTCCAGATGCCTGAAGTGTTCTTCTGTCACCAAAAGGAAGTCCAGCCGTGCACATAGACCAACCTGATTGTTCGTTAGGCTCGCTAGGAAAAGTATATCTCACAGAATCCATGCTTCCTGGGTTATACCCACTACCTCCGAATGTAACTGCAGTTCCATCTCTCCATAATCCTCTTATGTAATTATAATAATGATCAGCTGTCTGTGGATCTTCTGTTTGTGGAGGGGAACCCTCACCACTTCTATTATAATATCCAAAAGAGGACATACCAAGTTCGACAATAGTATCAAACTCCGCAGAACCAACTGGAGGGTTAACAAAAATAGTATCTCCGCTCTCATCAAATTCTATATTCTTAGGTCCTAAGGGTCCTCTGAAATAATCTGTTCCGATAATCGGAACCACGTCTTCATATGTAGCTATTCCTGCATCACAATCTATTCCAGGATTACCATCTAGTGCATCTTCATTATATGTATATGCTAATGATCTCTCTACATCACAACCAACGTAATCATCTATGGAACAACCTAAATCAGGATCTACCCACATGGCAAAGTAACAATCTCTAATATCTGCGTCTGCTCTGTTAATCAGCTTATACCTCTGAAAGGTCATATCATTTATCTCATCATTTGTTGCATAGGCGAATGCTTGTACTTGAATTTCCATCTGAATGGGGGCTCCCATAGTTTCTGCATGAACACCACCGGCATCATTATATATCCAGAAAGTCATCTCATCTGGTAATAACTCTAATGCTTCTGATCTGAAATTTGGTTCGCATCCTCTTATTTCTATGATCGGAATGTCCCCCTGTAAAGGATCATATCGCCCATCTTGATCTTCATCCCAGAAAGAACCTAGTCCTTGACTTGCATCTGGAAGTTCAAAATTAAATTTCTCAGCAAAATATGGGTTCCCTTTTCCTGGCCAGTATAAAACATTTTCAGGAATAAGATCTACCTCCAACTCTTCTTTCTTAAAAAGGGCATCTACTTTTTCGATTTCTGCGCCGTAAACTCTGAAAAATCTATCCCAGTTTACACAAGTATCCATATCCGTGGTTCCAGTAATAGGATCTAAAGGACCTGCATAAAAATCAACAGAAGCCCCATTTCCTCCTCTATAAGTCTGGGCTGCAATCTTTAAGTTTCCCGTAGGATCTTGGCCTCCTATCCATACCGCTCCTGCAAAAATAGAAGATACTTCTTTAAGACTAGAGCCTACAGGAGGTTTAGGAACTATATATTTTCCATCTTGAAAATCCCACCATACATCACCTCCGGTTATCAATCTTGCTCTCACATTGTTGATTTCCATGTCTATTTGCTTAACTGCTGGCAAACAATCTGCTCTGAAGTTAATTGCTAAAGAGGTATTATTTGAATTAGGACTCGGATTAGAATCTCCAGGTGTCCTAGGTGGATTTTTAGCAAATAGAGAAAGACAAATACTTGCTAAAAGAAACGAGAATATTATTTTTTTACTACCCATCATATGAGTTTTTAGTTTTTTATTAATCTTATTTAGAATTAAAAGTCGAAGATGGCTCCTATGTACATTCTTCTAGCCCTGGTGTAATTTCCTGGATCAAGAATTCTAGCCTGATAGGTCGCTAAAAAGCTATTTACATCTCTTCCTTGTTGTTCAATCTGACTTATTCTACCTTGTCCAAACGTAGAGCTTATAAATCCATCGTCTTCCGGGTCTCCCGTAACAGGGTATACACCTATTATGTTTCTAGCATTGAATAAATTCTCAACTCTGAAATATAAATTGACCCCTAGATTTCTCTTGGATGATTCAGAAAGTGAAAAGCTGATTCTCTTGTCAATTCTTAAATCAGTATTAATCACCCATGGCAATCTTGCCTCGTTTATAGATTCTATTCCAGTTGACTCAGTAGGTCTTGAAATAGTTGTAAAACTTGTGTAAGGTCTACCAGAAACTCCTGTCAGAATAAAATTCACTCCAGTATTAGCTAATAGATCCATACCTCCTATAGAAGGTCCGTCATATTCATTACCACTTCCATATCTGTAATCTATAGTCCCAGTAAGACGGTGTCTCTCATCATTAGATAGTGGGAAAAGTGTTCTTAGGTCTCCGTCTGTGTTAAGTCCTTCTGATGAGTTAGCATCAGAACCAGATCCATCAGCAAACTGAAGGGTATAGGTTGCACTCAACTGAAGATTACCTGTTCTTCTCATGTCATATGCAAAGGAGAATCCCTTAACCGTTCCAAAATCTAAATTTCCAAAAGCTTCGTATCTGTTAAGTGGTGCTGCAAGGTTAGTGTAGAACCTTCTTTGTACCATATCCCTAAGTTCCTTGTAGAATGCAGAAATCTTTAAAGCAGAAGAATTAGATAACTTCTGCTGGAATCCAATCTCATAATCTATCGTCCTTTCAGGTTTTAGATTAGGATTATTCGCGGGTGCCCTATTTGGATTAATCCTTCCGATTGTTTCAAAGAAGTAATAATCTAGAGCCGTCGTTATAGTATTAGATGGTGGTCTCTGAACTAACACATCATAGTGTGCAAAGAAACCTGCATCCTCAGATATAGGAAATGAGAATGCTAACCTTGGCATAAAGTTCAATTGTGGATCATAATCTTCGAATGATTGATTAATATCATATCCTCTAAGTTGGATATTTCTATCATCTTCTACTTTATTTACATAAGAAGGATATACTAGACCTCCTCCAAAAAGAACATTTCCTCCAGACACGTTTGTACCGTTAGCTGAGAACCACTGATCTCCTTGTCTAAAACCTACTATCTCATCACTTCCTTCATCAGATACATATACTTTGTAATCACCACCAACACTAGATGGCAAGGATTCTCCTGTTCTTGTTGTATAAGCATCAGCAGATTCTATCTCATATAGTGAATATGGGTCTTTCAGGACCTTACTATTTGCATCATAATAGTCTAATCTTACACCGACTCTAAATATGATATCTTTATAAGTAAATTTATCTTGGATATACCCGGCAGCATAAATAGGTTGCCAAGGTGCTACATTAAAGGTTCTTATTCCATCTGCATCCTCACTAGTAAAGAAATCACTGAAGGAAACATCTGAACCTAATTTGTTTCCTAGATAATCATACCCATAATAAGAAACAAGTCCTCTATCAGTCAGCTCAGCAGCTGAAAACATGTCTAAACTTAGATCTGCTGGATTCAGGTTATCTACATTTACATATTCATTAAGTGCTTGTCCAGTAAGATTTCTTACTTCTCTAAAAAACTTACTATCCGGAAATTCTTCTGCCTGGGACAATGGTGCGTAGACTGCGAACATCTGTCCGTTGTTTTCTATAGAGTCTACAACGGTATTAAGATCTATCGTTAGTATGTGCTTATTTGCTTGGAGACGTGCCTCTGTCCATAAATCTCTCGGTGAAACTCCCCAGAATCTATTTATTTGCTGCTCATAACTAAAGCCAAACTGGATATTATGTCTTCCTTTCTCTGATCCTCCAGGTAGGAAATCAAACCCACTTGTAACATTAAGTGTATATATATCTGTCTCGTCCTTACTAAATCTATTGTATACCTGACCTACATTATCGTACAAGCTCCATACACTCCGTAAGTTATCATCACGAATACCGTTAAGCTCATTATATCTTGCCAAAGCAGTATTCACTGATAGATCTGGTGTGTATTCTCCTCTCGTTTCTGCATATCCTTGCATAGCTCTAGGATTATTTCCGAACACATCAAAAACTTCCTGTCCTTGCCAAATAGCAGTATCTGAAACTAGACTAATTTCTGGAACCCAACTCACATCTGTCTTTCCCCAGTATCCATAATTAAACAATTGATCCTCGTGTCGTATGTCTTCCGTTCTCCCAACTCTTTTTTCATATCCTACCTGAAGGGAATAAGTAGCATTTCTTATAGATGTACTGCTAGCAGCTTTCTCCTCATCCGTCATATCTTCACCAAAATTCTGCTTTCCAAGTCTATGTCTGAATCTAAAATTACCTCTATATCCTTTTTCATAATCATATGGGTTATTAGTCCAGTTAAGAAGTGACCACGCATTACTTACTGTAAATCTGTCTCTACTCTCAAAATAAGAACCAGATAAGGTAATATCTAAGTTCTGACTTAGCTTAGCATCTATCTTACCATTGATATTATAGTTTGTATTGTCATCATTAGGTCGTGCTGCTATCGTTTCTCCTATATCCGAATCCTGCAGATATTCTGCTGAAGGAATAGGAATATTAGTTCCGTTAATAGTTGTCTCCGGATCCTTTTCTAATCCCTCTATGTAAGCTTGAGGCGCTCTGTATACGCCTAAAGCTGACGGATTAGAATCATTAATTTTTCTGTATTGACCTGATAGTCTAAATCCCAAAGTAGATTGCCCTTCAGAATTTTTCAAGATAGGTCCACTGACGTTTCCAGCTGCTAGATTATAACCATATGGATCTAGATACTGAGATGTTTCTAATTCGAATCCACCAGAAAATCGCTGAGAAGGTCCTTTTGTCGTTATGGAAATAATCCCTCCTGTTACATCTCCATATTTTGCCTCTATACCTCCTGTTATCACCTGCATCTGATCTATATCATCCTGTGTAATCAGATTAGTATTCGTTACTCTTACTCCATCTATGTAGTAATCTGTTCCGTTAGTTCTAGACCCCCTCATGGATATCTCACCCCCATCTACTGACGAAAGCCCTGCAGAGGTTGCTGCAATTGCGTTAATACTTTTAGTAGGAAGAGATCGGATGTTTTCCGCTGTGATAGTCTTTCCCTGACTCGTATTATCAAATTCTACAAGAGGTGCTCTATATCCGACCACTTCTATCTCATCCATAATTACACCTTGGCCGATCGTTACATTAACTTTATTACTTTGGCCTGCCTTTACGAGAACTCCAGTAATTTTCTTTGTAGTGAATCCCACATACTGTACTTCTACGTCATAAGTTCCTGGATCTAGATCAGAAAACAAGTAGTTTCCATCAAAATCTGTTTCTCCACCTGTAACGAGTACATCATTTTTGTATAAAGCTATTGTTCCAAACAGTATGGGTTCACCAGTGCCCTCGTCTGTAACTTTACCCTGAAGTTGGGTCTGAGAGAAGCCCGAAATAGCGCAAAACATAGCTATTACGAGAATTGTAAATCTACTAATCATATGATGTTAATTTTCAAATAAAATATTAGTCCGCTTCTATGAAGTGTCACAATGTTACTAAATAATGGAAGTTCGTCAAAATTTTTCTGTTTTTACAAGTCTCTGAAATGACAATATTCTATCCATCATACTTGATATGACCTAATTTTGTCCGCAATAATACTTGCAATGTTGAACAGTGATTCCTTTGTCCAGCCTGCTACATGGGGTGAAACTACAACATTCTCCATCGAAAACAATGTATTGTACATATCTTTCTCGCTGTCAGAGTATTGTAGCGGCTTCTCATTTTCAAAAACATCTAAACAGGCTCCTTTTAAATGCTTAGAATACAGAGCATCTATCAAATCTTGTGTATTTACAATCTTGCCACGAGAGGTATTTATGATGACAATATTTTTTTTACACCTTGCTAAAAAAGATTTATCCACAATGCTGTTAGTTTCCTCTGTCAATGGGATATGGAGACTTATTATGTCGGATTCTCGCAGTAATTTGTCCAAGGTCGTTTCCTCTACCCATGGTAAATCGGTGGCATAATCCTTCTTGTATTTGTCATATGCAAGGACATTGACATCCCACCCTTGCAACTTCCTTGCAAAAGCACCTCCGTTGTTCCCAAAACCTATAATTCCTATGGTCTTATCTATCAGTTCAAATCCTCTATTCTTTTCTCTATTCCATTCTAGACGTCTTACCTCAGCATCAGCGCTCAAAAGATTATTTGACAGACATAATAACATTCCCATCGCATGTTCTGCTACTGCATTCTTGTTGCCCCCCGGAGAACTGATAACTTCTATGTTCTTCTCCTTGCAGTAATCTAGATCTATGATATCTAATCCAGAACCTAATCTAGCTATAAAAGAAAGCCTATCAGCCCTATCAATAGCTTGTCTGTTCATCTTAATCTTACTGTTTATGACTACGCCATAATAGTTATTGACAACAGCTAGAAATTCATTGTAAGTTATGGTAGGCAGGTAATGCACATCGAGAGATAACGCGCTCAATTTATCCAATAGAATCGGGTGCACTAAGTCAGTAATCAAAATTTTATTCATTCTCATTCTAAGTATCACATTGAAATATAAACGAATATCTATATTTGCATTCAATTTATTACAAGCCAACTAATAGAATGCCAAAAGATAAATCTATAAAATCGATACTTATAATAGGCAGCGGTCCTATAATTATTGGTCAAGCATGTGAGTTTGACTACTCAGGAACCCAAGCTTCCAAGTCGTTAAGAGAAGAAGGAATAGAGGTTAGCCTAATCAATTCTAACCCCGCTACGATCATGACTGATCCGATGACAGCAGATCATATCTATTTGCTTCCGCTCACAGTGGATAGTCTAGAAGAGATCCTTATCGAGAGAAAGGTAGATGCTGTTCTAGCCACCATGGGAGGTCAGACCGCCTTAAATCTTGCTATAGAAGCTGGAAAGCAGGGTCTGTGGAAGAAATATAATGTCAAACTTGTCGGTGTGGATCTAGATGCCATAGAACTTGCAGAAAACAGGGAGGCGTTTAAAAAGCATGTCATCTCGATTGGACTAGAGGTCGCTCCTTCATTTATAGCTAATTCTTTTCTAGAAGGAAAAGATGCATCACAGAAGATCGGCTTCCCACTAGTTATCAGACCTAGTTATACCCTGGGAGGTACAGGAGGAGGATTTGTCATGAAAGAAGAAGATTTCGATGAAGCGCTCAGAAGAGGATTAAATGCTTCTCCTTCTCATGAAGTTCTAGTAGAGCAGGCTGTTCTGGGATGGAAAGAATATGAGTTAGAGTTGCTAAGAGATAATAATGATAATGTAACCATCATATGTACGGTAGAAAATATGGACCCTATGGGTATCCACACGGGGGATAGTATAACTGTGGCACCTGCCATGACCTTATCCGATACTGCGTATCAACGTATGCGTAATCAGGCTATTCTTCTGATGAGATCATTAGGTAACTTTGCAGGTGGATGTAATGTGCAGTTTGCACTAGATCCTGCGACAGAAAAACTTATCACGATAGAAATAAATCCTAGAGTATCTAGATCCTCAGCACTAGCCAGTAAAGCAACAGGATATCCTATTGCTAAGATTGCGGCTAAGTTAGCTATCGGATATAATTTAGATGAGTTAAAAAATCAAATCACTAAAACTACATCCGCGTACTTCGAGCCTACGCTAGATTACGTCATTGTAAAGATGCCTAGGTGGAATTTTGAGAAATTCTATGGAGCTGATCCCCATCTGGGTCTGCAGATGAAATCAGTAGGAGAAGTAATGGCTATAGGAAGAACTTTTCTGGAAGCATTACAAAAAGCTTGTCAATCTCAAGAAAACAATAGATCAGGTCTAGGGGCTGATAAAAAAGAATGGATCCGAACGGAAGATATTCTAAGAAGGCTGGAAACCCCATCTGATGATAGAGTCTATAGAATTAAGGATGCTATAAGATTAGGTGTTCCCTTAAAAACTGTACACAAGCTTACCCTTATAGATATGTGGTATCTAAAGCAAATTAAACGACTTGTAACCTATGAAGAGGGGCTAATGAAATATAATGTGCCAGAAGATATCCCTAGAGAGATGTTTATGGAGCTTAAGCAAGTTGGTTACTCTGATGCACAACTCGCATGGTTAATGAGAATAGATGAGAAAGATGTCACTAAGCAGCGAAAAGCCCTTGACATAAGAAGAACTTATAAAATGGTGGATACTTGTGCTGCAGAGTTCGAGGCTAAGACACCTTACTTCTATTCTACCTTTGACTCGGAGAATGAGAGCGTGCCCTCTGACAATAAGAAGATCATCGTACTAGGCTCTGGTCCTAATAGAATAGGTCAAGGAATAGAATTTGATTACTGTTGTGTGCACGGTCTTATGGCCATAAAAGAAGCTGGATACGAATCTATCATGATCAACTGTAATCCTGAAACAGTTTCTACAGATTTTGATGTTGCTGACAAACTATATTTTGAGCCAGTCTTCTGGGAGCACTTAGAAGAAATCATAGAGCTAGAAAAGCCCGAAGGTATAATTGTACAGCTAGGAGGACAGACAGCGCTGAAGCTTGCTGAAAAATTTGCGAGCGAAGGCATTGAGATTATGGGTACAAGTTTCGAATCTATGGACCTTGCTGAAGATAGAGGTAGGTTCTCTGATTTGCTAAAAGAATTAGGAATACCATATCCTAAATACGGCGTAGCTAAAGATATTGACAATGCTATAGAAATTGCTGCAGAAGTATCTTATCCAGTTCTAGTGAGGCCTTCTTATGTGCTCGGGGGTCAACGCATGAGAATCGTTCTGAATGACGAGGAACTAGAAAGACATGTACTAAGTATTTTTAAGCACCTACCAGATAACAAGGTACTAATAGATCAGTTCCTAGAACGAGCTAAAGAAGCTGAGATAGATGCTATATGCGATGGCGAAGATGTGTACATCATGGGTATCATGGAGCATATAGAACCTGCCGGAATCCACTCAGGTGATAGCTCTGCAGTTCTGCCTCCATATAGTCTCAGCGATGAGGTTCTAGAGACTATGAAAAAACATACTAAGCAGCTTGCCCTAGCACTTAAAATAAAAGGACTTATCAATATACAGTTTGCCATAAAAGACGAACAAGTATATGTGATAGAAGCGAATCCGAGAGCATCTAGAACAACACCGTTTATCGCAAAGGCATATGGTGTACCCTATCTGAAGATAGCGACAGAAGTTATGATAGGACATAAAAAACTGAAGGATTATGATCTCAAAAACGAAATGAATGGATACGCGATAAAGGTTCCTGTATTCTCTTTTGATAAGTTTCCTAATGTAGATAAGCAATTAGGACCCGAGATGAAATCCACAGGAGAAGCAATTCAGTTTATAAAAGATCTGGAAGATCCGTTTTTCAGAAAACTTGATAGAGAAAGAAGTATGTATCTTTCTAGGTAGGTATTCGTAATTAGGTGGCTAGTAAATTATAAATAAAAATATGTCGTGATGCATGTGATTACCTGCACACAATTATGATACATTTTTCTAATTGTTTGGTTTTTATGTCAAAAAAAAAAATATAGAAAACTGATCTTTTGACAGTATACTACGTAGATATTTCTAAGCCTTGAAATTTAGCAATACAAATACTACTTATACCATTTCTATTTTTAGATGACGGAAAAGGATTTAGAATTGTTCAAAATGGATCAAGGCAAGAACGAATGAGTTCGACGTAGTCGAATAAAGTACGAGAGTCCTTTAAATGAGAGAACCGCTAAGCGGTCGGGCTAGCAAAGAACCCATAGGTTCGGCGAGGCTTTTTAACGAAGGAACATAAATAACAACATAAATAATTACCGTCATTCTAAACTAGAATTGGTATTAGAAAAAGATTATATTTATCTATGTTCATATAGTATAAACAAATAAACATTTTACCACAGATTAGATAGTTCTAAAGGAGAAAATGGTCAAGAATACATCAATAGATGTTATTCTGAAATTCCTTTTTAGTTATCTACAGCTATAGAAATAGGCGTTTCTGGAATAACCATATCTGAGTCAAATCTAGGGACAAAGGTCTTCAGACTTTCCTTATCGTAATGATCTAAATTTACAAAGCTCCATGTCTTTCCATTGTCTAAAGAGGCTGCTAGTAAGTTGGTAAAAGTCTTGAACTTCTTACCATTGATTTCCATAATGATTTCTTGCGTTATGATGCTGTGTAGTTCCCCATTAGAATTTATAATATCACTAGGGTCAGAGACATCTCCTGAGAGGTAACTGATTGCCTGTGCATCTAGGGATTTCCTTTCGTCTGACATAGTTTTCATAGTCATCTCATGTCCACCTCCTAGGTCTATGATATTAGGATGTGTATACGCCACCATCTGATCAAAATTCTTAAAAACAACAGCATTAACATAAGTTTTTGCATCTGATTTCAGTGCCTCTATCTGACTGAAAGAAGTCATGGTTACTAAGGTTAATAGGATACTGTATATAAGTTTCATTTTATTTTTTTTAGTTAGATCCCTAAATAGGATAAGGTCTTCTTATGCAAGAAGCTTAAGTAATGGAATGACCACGCATAGAGCATTTATTATTATAAGAGCCTTCAAATAATGATTTTTTAAAAGGCTCTTATTATGGTATCTCTTTTTCTTTTTACATACCCAGCTTAGCTTTCACCTGGCTGCTAACATCTAAGCTAGGATCCGCAAATAATAAAAAGCCTGTGCTGTAATCAAAAATGTATGTGTATCCATTTTCCGAAGCTACAGCGTCTATTGCACTCTGTACCTTATCTCGGATAGGCTTCAGAAGCGTCTCACTTTTTTGTAAAATATTTTGCTGGCTAGTTTGTTCAAATTCCATGATTTTTGACTCTTCAGCCTTCAAGTTCTGAGCCTCTACTTCTAATTGCTTAGGGGAAATCTCACCTGATGCCTGCTTTCTTTCCAGTTCTTGGTACTTTCCTTGTAAGGTTTGTAACATCTGTTGTCCTTTCTTGAGCAACTGATCTCTATAGGTCTCTATGTTTACATTCGCTTCCTTCACTTCAGGAACCCCCTGTAGTAGTTCTTGGGTGTTAATGTACCCAAATTTCTGTGCAGATAGAGAATTAGTCATCCCTATGCCTACCAGCAGTGTCATTATATATACTATTCTTTTCATCGTAGTTTTTTATTATTCTTATAAATGTAATGTAGATTCTAATATTATCGTATTCCTAATTTTCTTTTGACATCATCCGTCTTATCGAAAGCGTCTGTCGCATAAAGCAATCCTGCTGCACCTCCCTTATCAAATATCATATCATACCCTCTATCCTCTGCAAACTCTTCTATAGCCGCAAATACCTTATCTTGTATGGGAGCTACCAATTCTTGTCTTTTTCTAAACAGATCTCCTTCTGGACCGAATCTTCTTTTCTGAAGCTCTCTTACCGCTCCTTCTTTCTGCATGATTTGTTCTTCTCTTTCTAACTTAATATCATCGCTTAGCAATACTTGTTCTGCCTGATATTTGTTATAAAGGGATTTTACTTCATCTAATTCTAGGGCTATTTCCTGTCTCCACTCAGCAGAGATCTTATCTATTTCTTTCTGAGCATTATCGTAATCAGATAATTCCGAAAGAATTTGATTTACATCAACGATTGCTATTTTTTGCGCGTAACTAGAAATTCCAGTTGCAAAAATAAAACATACTATTAAAAATAAATTCTTCATGTGTCTGTTTGTTTTAGTGAATGAATATCAGACGGCTAGGATTGCATCTTTGAAAAAGAATGATCTTAAGCAGCGCAAAAATACAAGATTTAGTAAGTATTTATATATATGACCTTTTTTGTGGTATAAAAGTTTCATTTAAAAACAATGTTAATTTTTATTAAGACTCCATAAATAACTGAAATATAGACTATTAGATATATAGTTGCTATTATCAGGCATGAATGTTTAACGTATTTTTAACTGCAAAAAAAATAATTGTTTAGCTTAAATATCTAGATTTCAAGCTTTTTGCGCTCATAATGGACTAGTCCTTTTTCCTATAGAGTACAAGAATTATCTACTTTTATATTATTTAGAGTATTGCAGATACAATAATAGATATTGAAAAAGATTCTCTTGTTTGTCAGTTTTGTGTTCATCCTTCATGGTCTGGAAGCCCAATCGTATGCTCTAGAAGCATCTGCACTAGGAGGGCAGATATGGAAGCATAAAGAAGGTCTTACCTATCAGGTTCCAAGATTTTCTTCGGGGATAGATATCTCCTTCTTTGCCATTGCTCCTAATGATAAAAAATGGGGAACTAAAAAAAAATATCCCGACATAGGGGCAAGCCTACTATATGTAGATTATGGTAATGCCTCTGTCCTAGGGCGCGCTATAGGTATTATTCCTGGCGCGAGGTTCACACTATGGAATATAAAAGATTTTTCTCTCTCTCTACATGTAGGTTTCGGGGCAGCCTACATCAGTAAAAGATATGACTTTCTCACTAACCCATCTAATAATGCTATTGGTTCTCATGTCAATAACTTATCTCGACTAAAAATAGATTTTTCGTTATACAAAAATAGACCTTTATCCTTGTTCTTAGGTGGATCATTTACACATATATCTAACGGTGGTACGCAGTCTCCTAATAGTGGTATAAATCTAATCAGCTATCATATAGGACTCAGGAAAGGCCTAGGCAAGAAAAATAATTTACATACTAAAACTTATACAGCTCCGTCTATCGATAGTTGTAAAATAAGAAAGCTAGGTCTATCGCTGCAGTACCAATATGGTATTACGGAAAATGATGTTATAGGAGGTCCTAAATATCCTATCCATGCGATCGGAGTAACTAGCTTCTACCGTATCTCTAAAACATTCAGAATACATGTGGGACTAGAGTATGAATATAATAGCGCTAACTATCTATTTACCCTGCATACTTTTCAGGATCAAAAGACAGCTAGCCTGAATGCAAAACAGTTATTTACTGTTGTCGCTAATGAGTTTCTTCTGGGTAATTATGCACTGAGAATACAGGCCGGTTTCTATACTGATTACCCTTCTAATAGAGGCGAGCTCTTTTACATAAAATGGAATTCTCAGTATGCATTTCCCCTGCCTAAAGGCTATCCTTTGGATAAACTAATTTTAGGGATTACGATGAAATCCCATTATGCCAAAGCAGAATATATTGCACTCACAATGGGAATAGAAATATGAATACAGTAAGAAAATATAAGCTAATGATTTCTCTGCATATCCCCAAGGCGGGCGGTGCGAGTATCAGAAAAGTTCTACAGACCAAATTCAAAAATTCTTTCTTAGATGACTACGATGACATTCCGCTAAACAAGACCGAATCTCAAAGGATCGATGATGTAAAAAGCTTCCAAAATAAAAATGCAAGTTTCCGAAGGCTAAAACTGTTTATGTCCAAAACTAAATGTATTCATGGACATTTCTTAGCGATGAAGTATAAGGAATTTATTCATGATGATAAGGTTGTCTTTATAAGTTGGTTTAGAGATCCTCTTGAGAGGCTTGCCTCTCATTATCATTATTGGCAGAGAGCATATGATGCAGACACATCTGCAATTTTACATAAAAAAGTAGTCGAAGAAAAGTGGAGCTTCGAAGCATTTTGTTTTTCTCCAGAATTACAAAACTTACATGCATTATTCTTGAAAGATTTTCCTTTAGAAGGATTTAATTTTATCGGCATAACAGAAAATTTTTCAGAAGATATACATGATCTGAATAGGATCTATTTAGGTCTGGATGACTTACATATCCCTTATGAGAACATGAATAAAAAAAAGAAGTCTGCATATTTTTCTGATCTTACTTTTATGTCAAAGTTAAAATTACACCATGCTTTAGATTATGAAATATATAATAAGGCATTGAAGTTAAGAGCTGAAAGAACCTGACTTACTCTGATTTATAGATTCTTATATCTCTCTGTGGAAACGGAATATTTACATCATGCTCGTTGAACACCTTGTTAATCTCAAATAATATATCACTCTTAATATCCTCGATTATCATATAATTCTTGGAGAAGAAAAATAGGCTGATGTCTAGAGCACTATCCCCAAAAGCATTGAATCGAACAAATGGTGGTGGATACTTAATTACGTAGGGATTGTCAACGGCAATTTTAGTTAATAATTTTTTTATGAGGTCCATATCAGAACCATATGCGACTCCTATGTCAAGCTTAAACCTAACTTTATCATCTACATGAGTCCAGTTCGTTACATTATCATTCACTAGCTTAGAATTAGGAACGATTACACTTACGTTATCTCGGGTTTCTATAATAGATGAACGTAGACCTATCTTCTTTACAATACCTCTCTGTGTATCCAGTTCTAACATATCTCCTACTGCAACACTTCTTTCAAAAAGTAAAACAAGGCCACTGAAAAAATCATTGAAAGTCTGCTGAAGCCCTAAACCTATACCAACTAGCAAAGCGGCAGCTCCTCCTAAAATCAATGTCATATTAATACCCAGATACTGAAGTGCAACGATAAAACCTATGACGTAAATTACATATTTTAAGAGCTGATTTATAGCAAACTGACCACCTATGTCGATGCTTTTGTTCTTGTAAATCCTATATAGAATAATCTGACTTAATGTCCAGTTTACAAAGCTTGCGACCAGTAAGGTCAAAATAGCAAACAGTATATTACTTATCTTAAAATCGACCTGTTGTCCATTAATCGTTCTAGGATAAAGATCAAAATCTAGATCAAAATTTCTTAGTAAAAATATAAGCGCGATAGCGTAAACAATATATTGAACAATTTTTACTCCCGAGCTTTCTGTATCCTTACTAATATTGTTTTTTTCCTCACTCAGCGTCGTGTCTCTGTTCTGAAAATAACCGTGAACAACAATGTTAGAAATTGCCCAATCAAATAATCGAGCTAACTGTATAATCATAAATGCTTTAATGATAATACTGACATGAAAATTATATGAACTATCTGAAGAAAACAGCTGTGCATCTAAGTTAAATATCAATAGAAAAGACAGTACTATTGCGGCTATAAATATAAACTTTAGAATTTTCCTAAGTCTCAATTTTTCTTTTTCTATAACAGAATTTCTGCTGAAAAGCCCAGGTAAATATTTATAGGCAAGTAACCAATACAAAATGCAAAGGATTAAAAATACCACTGCGAATGAGATAAGCTGATTTAGACTTACCGCAAAAGAACCTAAATTAAAAATGGGTGCATCCATAGACTAAAATTTATACTTGAAGATAAAGTAACACCTTAGTAGAATAGTATTCTTCATCGTAGAAATCAGAAATATCTACTAGTTCGTAGTATTCCTTTTTTCCTAGTTCCGCTAATTCTTCTTTCATATCTCCGCCCTTCAGAGCAATAATTCCATTAGGTATCACATGTATGTGGTCATCGTGTATGAGTCTTCTAGAGTATTCTAAAAGTTTACCAATTTTAGCTACTGCTCTAGTTACAATAAAATCATATTTAGATTTCATTTCTTCAGCTCTAGCTTGTTTAGCTTCGGCATTTTTTATATCGAGTTTTTCTATGATGTCATCTACAACTGTTATCTTTTTCTTCGTTCCATCTATCAAGGTGAATTGTACATCAGGATACAAAATACTAAGTGGTATGCCCGGGAATCCACCTCCTGTACCTAGATCAAGCACTCTAGCTCCTGGTAGAAATTTTATATACTTTGCTATAACTAAACTATGTAATATATGGTGGAGGAAGATATGTTCTGTATCTTTTCTAGATATCACATTTATCTTTGTGTTCCAGTCGAGATAGAGGCTTTCCATTAAGGCTAGCTGAGACAATTGCTCTTGTGTAAGGTCTGGGTAGTATTTTTCTATAAGCTTAATTCCTTTCACCATTCTTTTCTTTTAAATATTAAAGCTGGCATCAATATTACATAATATAGAAAGAGTATCACATCTAAAAATGGTAAATAATAGATGAGATCTTTTTCTTTTAACTTTATTAGGATTGGACTTAAGATGATCGTTAGTAAAGCCATTCTAATTAAAAATATAGCTATAACAAGCTTGGCACTTCCTATTGATAGCAATATAAAGAGTAAAAAAAAGATAGATATATGCGACCCAGAACCTAAAGACAACAAAAATTTATGCAGTGGAGAGTATTGGTCGGATGTACTTACATGTCTAGATTTCTGCTTATAAAATGAACCCCATGCGGATTCTGGCTCAGAGTATGTAAAGCTTTCTGGTTCTAGACAGATCCCCACTTTATGCCGCCTACTTACTGAGGCTATGAATAAATCATCGTCACCAGAAGGAATATGCAAATGTGAACTAAACTGATCTGAATCCAGAAAAACAGATTTTCTGTAGGATAAATTTCTACCAACTCCCATGTATGGTATACTATACAAAGCATAAGAAAGATACTGAATCGCAGTAAGAGCGGTCTCATACCGAATCAGTTTGTTAAGGACTCCCGGCTGCTTAATGTATGGCCCGTAAGCTAATAGAATATCGTAAGAATCATTGTAAGATTGCATCATAGTAGTAGCCCATAGGTCTGAAGCTGGCACACAATCTATATCTGTTAGTAAAAGCGTATTATGGTTAGCTGTTAGAATTCCTTTTTTTAAGGCAGTTTTTTTGCCCTTACGATCTACATCTGCTTGTAAGATATGTGTGTTTTCTGATCGATATAGATCTAAAAGTTCCGGTGTTCTATCGGTAGAGAAATCATCTACAATTATGACTTCTTTGGGGGAAAATTTCTGGTTTTTTAGATGTTGTATATTATTTAGGTGTTTTTCTCCGTTTTTTATACATACGACTATAGATAAGCTAGATTCTGGATTAATATTTTGAGCAGATCTATAGCAAACCAGCTTTAAACTTAGCATAAACCAATAAAGTAAGTTGACTATGATAGCAGCAACAAACAGATATATTAGGTAATCGGATATCAATATAATGTTGTAATTGTTGGTCAAAGATCGCTATACACATCATCAAAATGTCTTTTAAATGCATATTTTCTACATTTTCTGGTAGAAATGTAGGTGATACATAATGAAATGTGTCTTATATTATACATAAAAGTTGGTAATAAGATACTATTTTTATATGTTCTATAGAACACGTTATGAATTATTAACATATTAAAGATAATTGTAATATAACTTCCGTAAAATACTTTAAAATGAAAAATTTAATACTTACAAGTCTTTTTCTTTTTTTTACATGCAGCATAACATATGCTCAGATGGAGATAAATGGTCAGAGCCTGTTCGGTAATGAGTGGATAGACTACGACAAAACTTACTACAAGTTAAGTGTAGAAGAAGATGGGGTATATAGAGTAAGCATGTCAGAATTATCTAACGCTGGTATGCCTGTCACAAGTATAGAAGGTAAGGAGTTGAAGCTATATTACTTTGGTGAGTCTTATCCTGTATATGTTAGTAATACGGGTTCATTAGACAATTCTGATTTCATAGAATTTCTTGGTTTAAAAAATAGGGGCGAATTAGATAAGCAACTATATAAGGAATGGGAAACGATGCAGTTAAACCCTAACTATAGTTTGTTTACAGATCAGTCGGTGTATTATTTGACATGGGAAGATGGATCTGATAATGAAATGAGGATAAAAGATGTAGCTAATAATGTACCTGCTGGTGCTGATTTTGAGACGTACTATATGCATGAGGAGATTCTGGAGTATAATAAGTTCCATCACAAGCCTACTTATGATGGCACTAATAAGCTTAGGTATTCGTACTTCGATATAACAGAGGGATTTGGAAGCACACTCAAAAGCAATGTGAGAATGGATTTTCCGATTTCATCATTCTTTGCAGAAGCGCAAGAGAATCCTACTTTGAAATTACGCTTCGGATCTAATGATCCGCAAAACGGTCACTCTTTAGAAATATCTACAGATGGCGATGTTCTGTTTGAAGAAGACTTTAATGATTACAAGCTATTTGATTTGTCCTTAGATCTGAACGATAGCCAAATTAAAGATATAACAAAAGTTAATGTAAAAGGAAATGCTGGTTCAAGTGATAGATATAGTATTGCATACGGAATCCTCAATTATCCTAGGGCTTTTGTGTTTGAAACCTCTAATGCTATTCATTACAATATAGAGTCCAATCAGAATACCAGCTATTATAATTTTGAAAATTTTGGAGGACAAACTATTATAGCTTTTGATTCAGAAGGTCAAAACAGAATTCAGACTTCTGTAAATGGGAGTAACATAAGATTCGGAATACCCGGAGGGGAGCAGAGAATACTCCACGTTTATGATAACGAATCAGGAATTAAATCCGTCAGTTCGGTTCGAGAAAAAGATTTTATAGATTATACGAATATAAACCCTAGTTATTTAATGTTAACTAGCGAAAAACTCAATAATTCTGAAGGCGAAGAAAATCTTGTCCTTAAATATTCTGACTATAGAAAATCACCTCAAGGTGGATCTTATGATACGTATGTAGTAAACGTAGAAGATTTATATGATCAATTTTCATACGGAGTAGTAAGGTCATCCATGTCAATAAGAAATTTTGGACACTATATTAGGGATAACTGGGACGCGATAGAATTAATCTATATAGTAGGAAAAGGAATAGAATACAATAGATACAGGACTGCTGTTCAGCAAGAGGATCCTGATAAACCAGAATTTTATGTACCTTCCTGGGGAGTCCCTGCAAGTGATAACTTATTGTTTTCTGAAAAAGGAGGTTTCGTACCCTTCAGAGGAATTGGGAGAATAGCATGTCAAAATAAAGATCAATTAAAAGATTATTTTGATAAAGTTCAAGTCCATGAAAATAACGATAGATTTTCACAATCAATAGAGGATCTTGCTTGGAAAAAAAGAGTCATTCATTTAAGCGGTGGGGATCCTAAGATACAGTCACAAATATTTAACCACTTAGGTGACATGAGAGAAATATTAGAGGAGAATGATTATGGAGCAGACATCACAACTTTTAAGAAAACTTCTGTAGACCCATTACAAGATGCTAATTCTGTACAGATACTTAATGCCCTAAATGATGGTGCCTCTATCCTTACTTTTTTTGGTCACTCAGCTGTAGGAACTTTTGACTTTAGTTTAGAAGATCCAAGTGCCTATGATAATTACGGTGTTTGGCCATTTATAATGTCTTTAGGATGTCATTCTGGCAACATTCATTCTTCAAGCTCAGGACTGAGTGAAAACTTTGTCTTAGAGAAAGACAAAGGCTCTATAGCTTTCCTAGCAGCCTCGAGTACCGCTTTTATACACACACAATATACTTCAGGTAAAAATTTCTATGAGAGCATAGGTAACAACTTGTATGGTAGCCCACTTGGACTTATTATAAAAGAAATGATCGAAAGTAAGAAAGATCTAACATCTATTGGGGAAGTCACGCTCCAACAGCAGTTAACTTTCCACGGTGATCCAGCTCTTATTTTACAAAATTTTAATGCACCAGATTACGCACTCGATTATTCCTCAGCAGCTGTCGATCCTTCTGTAGTATCTACAGGTTTAGATTCGTTTGAATTTTGTGTCGATATTTACAATATCGGAAAAGTTATCAATTCAGAACTAGATGTAAGCATCACACATGAATTACCATCTGGGCAAGTTTTTAAAACTATTCAGAAAGTAATTTCAGCACCTAGTAATAGTAGCCAACTATGTTTCAAAGTACCAAATCCTGGCATAGATGGTCAAGGTAGAAATAAAATAAAAGTAGTCCTTGATCTAGACAATAAGATAGCTGAATTAGCAGCAGGAGCAGAAGATAATAATGAGCTGAGAAAGTCAACAAGTGAAATAGGATTCGATTTCTTCATACTAGACGAAACTGCAAGACCTATATATCCTGAAAATTTTGGAATTGTTAATGAAAGTTCAAATTTGACTTTAAAGGCAAGTTCAACAAATATATTTTTAGAAAAGCAAGATTATCATTTTGAAATAGATAGTACGGAAACTTTTGATAGTCCTCTATTAGAAACAGGAGTTATAAATTCTGGTGGTGGAATTATAGAATGGTCGCCATTAATAAGTCTTGATAACAACACTGTGTATTACTGGAGAGTTAGCCCTAAACCTAGAGATGCTAATGTTGGATTTATGTGGTCAAATAGTTCATTTATTTATTTGCCAGAAAGTTCAGAAGGTTGGAACCAGAGTCATTATTATCAGTATAGAAAAAACGACCTCAGTCTGATGGATGTAAATGAAGAAACTAGAAGATTTGAAAATAGACAAGTATTCTTTGACAATACTATATATAATCAATTTCCTGGAGGTGACACATGGTGGAACTTTTTTAATGGACAGAGAGTAAATGCACTAAATCCACTAGATGATGCACCTTTCTTGGCCATATTCGGAATGAATGGAAGAGGCTGGGTGCGCAATGAGAACCTTGATGATTTTGGAAGTTTTCCTTACAGGCCAATTATTTTCTTATATAGATTAGACAAGCCCGAAGATACAGAAAACATAAAGGCACTTCTAGCCTCTATTCCAGATAAAACAAGAGTTGTCGTGATGACAATGTTGAAAAATGAAGAATCTTCTCTGAATGTAGATTTATGGGATGATGTTAGAGACCAGTTAGGTTATAATATAATAGATGTATTAGAAGATTATGGTTCTACTAAAGCGAATGGTTTTACTCAAAATGGTACGGTTCCATATACCTTTATTTTTGATAAAGGTGGAGAGGTTATAAATGAAGCAATCGGTGAGAACATTACAGATTTTCATACAATTAGTTATAATATTTCAAGATTTGCCCATCGAGGAAGTTTCGTCTCAACAGATATAGGTCCAGCAAAAGCATGGAGAAATTTAGAATGGAATCTAGAAGAGGTTGGAGAAAACGATGTAGTGGAATTAAAAATTGTAGGAATAAAAACAGATGGTTCTGTTGATACTTTATATACTATCGATGAAACAGAAAGTAATTTTGATTTATCTGAAGTTTCTACTAATGTGTATCCATATCTCAAACTTGTCTATAATGTCAATGATCCTACACTCCCCGGAGCTATAGGTCCTTTGACACCACAGCTAAAATACTGGAGAATAAACTATAAGGCGCTCCCCGAATCTATTATAAACACTGATGAGTCTTTAGTTTTTAAAAGCGATACACTGAACAGAGGTGAAACCTTAAGCTTCTTAGCTAGAACTACGAATATAAGTTCATCAGATATGGATAGCTTACTAGTTAAATATAGTATCCTGGACGTAAATAATAACTCTGAAGATATTTTCTCTAGAAAAGGACCACTCTTGAAAAATGGAATTCAAGAATTATCTTTTGAGAAAAATACATCTGATATGAGTGGAGATTATACTTTCATAGTAGAGACTAATCCGAATGATGATCAGATAGAACGCTTCCATTTCAATAATCTCGGCATAAAGAAATTCCACGTACGAACTGATAATATTAATCCTGTTCTAGATGTAAAATTTGACGGTATTACTATATTAGACTACGATATAGTGTCAGCTACACCAGAAATTAAAATAGAATTGAAAGATGATAATAAATTTCTTCTGCTAGATGATGCCAATGCTTTCCAGCTTGCGGTTATAGACCCTAATGGTAACCGAGAAGATCTAATAGTAGATGACCAAAGACTCGAATTTATACCCGCATCGGAGACTAATAATAAAGCTCAGCTTATCTTTAGACCGCAGTTTGAAATAGAAGGTGAGTACGAAATGTTCGTTCAGGGTGTAGATAAGAGTGGAAATTTCTCAGGAGACCTGGAATATACTACGCATTTCAGAGTAATCTTGGAAAGTACTATTTCTGAAGTTTTCAACTACCCTAACCCATTTTCTACTAAAACTAAATTTGTGTTTACACTTACTGGAACTTCTGTACCAGACGATATGGCTATATCCATCTACACTATGTCGGGTAAACTAGTTAAAGTGATAAGATCAGAAGAGCTAGGACCATTAAGAATAGGAAATAATATTACTGAGTATGAATGGAACGGATCTGACGATTTTGGTACTAAGCTAGCAAATGGAGTTTATCTTTTCAAAATAGACTTTAGGAATAAAGAAGAGTTCAAAAAATTCAATGGTGTCGCAACAAGCTTTACGAAGGATGGTTTTGGTAAACTTGTTATTATGAGGTAAACTATTCTATGAAATATTCTAAAAAAGCTAACTTGCTATCGAGTTAGCTTTTTTATATGAAACGTATTGTATCAGTAGGTGGACTAGGGGGATCTGGAACTAGAGTGGTCGCGCAGGTATTAAGTTCTAGTGGAGTATATTTTGGAGAACATTTGAATCTTCCACTTGATAATATTCTATTTACTAGGATATTTAAAAACCCTAAGTTGATTGACTCTGCTAATGCAGTACAAATAAAACGACTGTTAGATATATTTTGTAAGAAAATGCAAGGTCAGAATCTATCCATATCAGAGACCATATATATATCTAAATCTATACTCTCAAATAAATGTTACAACAGCAGCTTACAAGATACTTATTACATACTAAGACATAAAAATAAAACCTGTAACCCTGAAACATGGGCTTGGAAAGAACCAAATACACATATATATCTTGATTATCTGTTACGTTATATACCCAATTTAAAATATATTCATGTTGTCCGTAATGGTCTAGACATGAAATATTCAACTAATAGAAAACAAGTCAAAAACTGGGGACATCTTTTTAACATAGATAATAATAGCGAGAACAAACAATGGAATTTCTGGGTTAAAAGCACTGAACGAGTTATTGAAATATCAAAAAATTATAATAACAGAGTTTATCTAATCAACTACAATAAACTTTGCTCAAATCCTAAGGAGGAAATCCTTAAGTTATTTACATTTCTAGAGATAAACTTGACAGAAAATTTACTGGAGCATCTTTCTACCATCCCCAAAGTAACTAAGAAAAAGTATCTTACAAAAGATCTTCAATCTCTTAGCGACAAAGAACTAGAGCTCATGGAAAAGTGGGCATTCAACACGAAGTAGCAATTAAATGTTCGACAAACTTTTATCTATTCTTTTTTTCACACTTTCTCTGTCAAATATTCTTAAGCTTTTATCCCACTTTAAGAGCATTCCGGAATAAACAAACCCCATAGTTCTGGACACTGAATTACTATTTTCATAAACTAATTTCATTTGAAAAAAAAGCGTTCTCCAGTATCTATCACCTGACTCATATCTTAGCTTATATCTAAGCTTACCTAATAGGAAGTTAATCCTAGTCTCAATATTTAGATTATTCTTCAAAGATCCAACATGCTTAATCTGGAGATATGGTACTAAAAATAAATCTACATTATCTTTATTTCGTAAGAAAAAATCATTGTCTTCTCCATAGTGGAAAAAAGCAGGATCAAAACCACCTATATTATCCATTAAAGAAACATGTGCAGCGATGCAAACAGCTGGCACATAATCAATAGAAATATTGTTCTTACCTTCTAGATTTGTATATACATTATTCACTTCGTTAGTCAGTGAACTATGAATTTCATCGCTATCATACTCCTTTATTAATGGAGTGTACATCGTATGGATATCAGTGGCATTTAAATGTTCCACTAATCCCGTTATCAAATTACTATTGAGTAAACAGTCTTGATTTAGAAAAATTACGTACTTATATTTGTTTGCTATTAATCTCAAGCCATAATTTATAGCACGTCCAAAACCCAAATTTGGTTTAGTTTTTACTATCTCAATGATGTCAATATTAGTAGTGAAAAAATCGAGTGCTAATTCATTACTATCCCAATCATTATCTATAATTAATATTTTGCTTCTCGATTTAATATTACTGGGTATATTAATGGAATTGACACACTTATATATATGCTTATAACCCTTATAGTAAGGAATAATAATTGTTAGTTCTAACTTATTATCCATTAAAAAAATATTGTTTCCTTATGCTTAAGACTCTCGAATGTATCGCCAATCCTCTTTCTTGTTTCTTTTGCTAATTTATAAACTGTTGCATGTTCTTTTAATAAATTTGGTTTTATTATTTTATCTAAACTACTATAATTTAGACTTAATTCGAATTTGCTATTTAGTTCTAAAAAAATAGCTTTGTCATTACGTTTAAATGATTTTATATCTAATAGAATATATTTCTCTTTTGGTATTTTTTCAATAAACGAAAGTATTTTAAGATTATTGAAAATCCAAGATTCTGCGTATAGTTTGATTGTACTTCTCCTGTGCAATAGATAATATTTACTTCTAAAAATAAAATCTTTGTTTTTGATCATTCTCCTTTCTAAAGAATTGATTACCTCGTCAGGGTTTCTAAAAAGGAATATGAAATTTAAATCTTCAACCATTTTATTCCAAAAATCTAATAGTAAAATAGACCTAGGGTCTTTCCATCCCCATATAGGTATATTCTTTCTTTCTATTAGTAATTTTTGTGCTCGTAAAATTTTATCCTCTGAAATAATTAAATTATCATCCAGTGTAAAATGATTTTTATTATTGTCGTTTAAAATATCTTTATGCAATGAAACGAATTTCTTATCTTCATAGAATCCAGTAGGATTAGAAATTTCGTCATCGAGAAACTTATCTCCCAAGTTTACTCCACAATTATTTAACCAATTTGAAAATAAAGAAGTACCGGATCGATGCATGCCAGTGACTAAGAAGATCTTACTCATGGTTTTCAAAAATTAAGGTATTCATAATTTAGCAATATGCCTTTTTTTGAACTGGGTTCTAGTCCTGTATTATAAAAGTTATTATTAAATACAGAGAACGGAACATACTTTGAATTCGTATCCACACCTTGGCCATCTGTCTTGATAAAATATTTAATAAAATAATCTCCTGACATAAGAGGTATATTTTTGACATTAAGTCTTACAAGCCCTTCTCTATCTTGAATCCTTATTATATCACCGTTTACTCTATTATTACATATAAAAAGAAGGTCCATAGATCTATTATAGATCTCAACTCTTATAATAGCAGCATCCTGAAAATCGAGATCCACAAAATGAAATAATATATTTAATTCTTGTCCACTAATGATATCTTCAGAAACGGTATTACCAAACACCTCTATTTTTTTTATAAACCTACTCGTAATCTGTTCAAGAGGCGAAGCTGTTTCATTTAAATACCTATTTATAATCTCATCTGTTGCTCCCAAAGCCTCTAATTTACCATTATCCAATAGCAATACCCTATCACAAATATTTCGTATAGCATTCATGTTGTGACTGACAAATATGATCGTTTTCCCACTCTTGTGTATGTCGTCCATCTTAGTCATACACTTTTTTCTAAACTCATTATCTCCCACCGCTAAAACCTCATCTATCAATAAAATATCAGATCTAAGATGAGCTGCTACAGAAAATGCTAACCTTACATACATTCCTGATGAATACTTCTTTACTGGTGTATCTATAAATTTTTCTACTCCTGAAAAACTAATTATCTCGTCTAAGTTTTTCTTAATCTCTGAACTTGACATACCTAAGATAGATCCATTCAGAAAAATATTCTCTCTACCCGAGAGTTCAGGATGAAAACCTGTACCTACCTCTAACAAAGATGAAACTTTACCTAAAAACTCTATTCTTCCTGATGTAGGTTTCGTTATCTTAGAAAGTATCTTCAACAATGTACTTTTACCTGCACCGTTTTTTCCTATTATACCGAGCACATCCCCTCTTCTTAATTCAAACGAAATGTTCTTTAAGGCCCAAAACTCTTCTACTTCTTGTGCACTATTAAATAGATTAGCTATAGAATCTCTTAAAGTTTTAGAGGTATTCTTTCCCAATAGATATTTCTTAGAAATATTCTCTACTATAATAGATTTATTTGCCATAATTAAATAATATCAGCCATTACTGATTCTACTGATTTAAAATAAATTAATGCTGTAATAAATAATAATATGATGACTCCAAAAGATATATAGACCCCGGTCCAATACATTTCAGTTCCTAAAATGCTCCATCTAAAACCCTCTATAACACCAGCCATTGGATTTACATAATATAATAATCTGAATTTTTCTGGAACCATAGAGACAGGATATGCGATAGGAGTTATAAACATACCTACTCGTAATAAGAACGGAACTAGAAAGCGTAAATCTCTGTATCTAATCGTTAAGGCACTTACCCATAATCCTATGGCGATACCAGCCAAAATAGCAAAAAAGAGGAACATCGGTAATACTACGATCTCATGCCCAGGCAATACTCTATAATAAAACATCAGCGCAACTAGACACAACAAAGTAAAAGCTAAATCAACCAATCCTACAATTGCCTTTGAAAGAGGAATAACTAGCTTCGGAAAATAAATTTTCTGAATCATATTTTGGGAGCTTATAAACGCATTCCCAGATTCTGAAAGTAATCTAGAGAAATAAGTCCACGCAGATATACCTGCTATAGTAAATAGAATATGTGGAACCTCGCCCGTATCTACTTTAGCAATCTTACTAAATACAAAATGTAGTATCACAAGTGTTATTATAGGAGTTAAAATTGCCCATATAACGCCAAGGTAGGTCTGAGTATATCTGACTTTAATATCCCTCCATGCCAGCATCCATAGCAGGCCTTTATATTCTAAGAGCTCTGAAAAGCCAATTTCAAAAGATTTTTTATTTGAATCTATTACAGTTTTATTCACTAATTTTAGCTTTTAGTCAAATTTCGTTTCTTTTATGGAAATATCCGTAATTATTCCTGTTTTTAATGCAGAATCCTATATTAATAGGGCAATAGACAGTTGTCTCTTACAAGAGCAGGTTACTGAAATAATACTGATAGACGATGGATCTAAAGATAGATCTTATAATATATGCGAAGCATATAAAAGTGAATATTCCATTATTCGATTATTTCATCATGCTAATCATGCGAACCTAGGGCCTGCAGCAAGTAGGAATATAGGACTTAAACATGTTACTAAAGAATTTTTTAGTTTTCTGGATGCTGATGATTACTTCCTAGAAGATAGATTTTCCTTATCTAAAGAAATTTTTAAAAATAAACCTGAAGTAGACGCTGTATACAGTCAAGTAAAAAACAAAATCGAAGATATTACTATGCGTAATTACCCTACCCACATTCCTAAGGTTATTTTTAATACAGAGATCTTTTATAATATGATATGCGGGAATACATCAATTTCTATAATTTCAATGGTGATAAGAAGTTCAGCATTAGATAATCTTGGGTTTTTTGATTCTAAACTAAAACTTGGACAAGATTTAGATTTTGCATTTAATGTGGCTCACAAGACTAATCTGAAATATGATGAGGACGATAATAGTAAGATTATTAGAATTATACATAGTAAGAATAGATCCTTAGCACCCATTTCAGATCATTATAAGAATAGAAAAAAATTATTTGAGAAGTGGTATGAAAAAATAGAAACCGAATCATTTACCAAAAAAGAAAAAAGAGTGCTTATTAAAAATCACATAAGCTATCTATTCCTAAACTCAAAGTTTAAAAAACTCGACAGTAACAATATAAACAGATACTTCATAAAGTCAATTATTTTTATCTACTTATTAGTAAAGGAATGGAAGATAATGCATCAGTATTTCTAAGGTATAAGGTATCTAAAATAATATCTCCAAAATCGTAAATATAGTCCTTGCTCTTTGGACTTTTCAAATAAGCTTTTAGCTTCAATAGATTTGCCGGCCTTTTTAGCTCTAACACTATATTGCAATAACTTTTCTGCAACTAGTACATTATTCAAATTATTATCAACTCTAGAAATGTGTTTTTTGAAAAAATGTTGGATCGCAGCTATATTTTCGTACGGTTTATTACTGTAATCTTCGGTCCTATTGTCGTGAGAAACGGTATAAACATAGGTTCTATCTTCTATCTGCTCTAGACCATGATCTAGTAAAATCTCTGCCAAAAAGTAAGTATCTTCCCAATAACTAAACTGCTCCGGGAAGCGGTACTTCTTTATGATAGCCATTGGATATACCTGAGAACCTACACCTGCCATATTTAATAACGTAAAAATATAAGGCTGACCATATTCGTTTATATCAAAATGATTTGATTTAACACTACCCGATACACCATCCTCTATGAACCCAGTTCTATATATCTTATCCTTCTTAAGGCCGCAATTGTAAAAAACATGAAGATGACGCTTCAAAATGTAATCGTCGTCATCTAAGAACATTATAAACTCACCCTTTGCTTTCTCAATTCCATAATTCCTAGCAGCACTTCTACCTTTATTTTCTTGGCAATAGTATTGTAGTCTAGCATCGTTAAAGGAAGAAATCACTTCTTTCGTATTGTCTGTAGAGCCATCATCTATAATTACTAATTCCCAGTCCTTAAAAGTTTGAGAAAGAACAGACAATATAGATCTTAACAAATTTTCGGACCTATTATAAGTAGGAATAATAATAGTAAAATACGGATTATTCATTATACAGCAAAATTATTATATTTTTACTTAGTGATACATTAAGTGCAAACAAAAAATGTCAAAAATATAATTTTACTTAGCTCTATAGTTACCCTTACTATACAGTTCCTCTATGATAGAAGCCTATATATAGATGAGGCTGCACTCGGATTAAATATTCTTCAAAGAAGCTATGCAGAATTACTACAACCTTTAAGTTCTTTTCAAGTAACACCTATACTTTTCTTACTTGTTACTGAATTTCTTTCTAATACTTGTGGCCACTCTACAATAGTTCTGAGACTTATCCCTTTTCTTTTTTCGATATTAAGTCTATTGTTTATCTATCCAACTTCTTATAGGATTACAAAATCTAGACACACTGCATTAACTTGCCTTATATTACTTGCCTTCTCCCCTTTGTTTTATAGATACTCTACGGAGTTTAAACAATATGCCATAGACCTTTCTTTGACAGTCATATTTTTATGGTATGTATTTAAGAAAGAAAATATTTCTCTGACTATTCCTTTTGTTCTAATTAGCAGTATATCAATATTCATTTCTCATATTTCGATATTTTTATTATTCCTTTTAGGAGTCTATCTAATGTTTATTAGAATTAAAAGGAAATTATCAATTTTGCCATTACTCACAGTTGGATCTATATGGGTTTTGTGTTTTCTTTTTTACTACTATAATTTTATAGCTGAACATCCTTCCGAAAAACACCAAGTAGATTTTTGGCAATATGCATTTATGCCTACACGGCCCTATGATATCATAGTTTGGTTTCCGAAGAGATTTTTTACTATTTTTTATAACTTTTTTGCTTATAATATATTTCTTATACCAGCTATAAAGTATAGATTAGTATTTCTTCCTTTTCTCACTATGGTGCCCTTCTTTATTGGAATTTATAGTACGCTAAGAAGGAAACAATATAAAGTATTATACTTCTGTCTTGCCCCTGTAGGGTTGCACTTAATATTGTCATGCTTGGAAATATATCCATATAGCGTTCGTAATACTTATTATCAACTTGTTATGTATTTTCTACTTTTCTCTATAGGGATTAATCACCTTTTTTCAAAGATGAAAATACGTAGTAAAGTAAAAAGATACATCGTCATATTTTCGATGATAATATATCTAATTTTCTTTTTAATAAATTTTCCTTTTAATTTAGAAAATGTCAAGCCAGTAATTAATAAAGTACAGCTAATAAAAAAAGATCATCAAGGACTTTATATATTTAAGGACATACGAGGTATCTATAAATACTATTTAGGAATAAATTATCTTCCCATTATTAGCAATACCGTAATAGGTAATATAAATATTGACAATTTACAAAATCTAGATCGAGAGCTTGAAACGATACCTACGAATGAGACATGGTATATTTTTGGGAATGAAAACCAAATGAACACTAGGAAAGGACACTTAGACTTCAACTCTAATGTTCTCAACGGAACACAATTTCTAAGCACAGACAAAACATTTATTCTAGAATATCTGAAAAATAAAAATTATGAGTTAAAAGATAGTATTATAGATAAAGGAAGTAGCGCATACTTAATAGTTGCAAATCGATGAGTATAGAGAAAAAAATAGCTCTCATAGAATTATCCAGACATAATGAGGTTCTTCATGCATACATTGATATGTTTAGTCGACTAGATTGTGAAATATACTGTTACACAAATTCTTTCTGTCAAACTCAGATTCAACTTATAGATACTTTTACAAATGTCCACTGGATAATTATAGACGGTAAAAACTATTACAATGAACTAGAAACAATAGAATTAGAATTTGACAAGTTAATATTTATCACCGTAGACCCAGTTCTAGAGCAGTTACCAAAAAAGTTTCTGTCTATAAAAACAACTTTAGTATTACACGATATCCATGCATATACGCTACCTACAAAATATTTTCACCTATGGCGTCAGTCATTTATCCAAAGCCTGAAAAATGTAGTTAAGTGGAGTATTTACATTTTACTTAATAAACAAAATTACACTAAACAACTAATAGATTCAGAATGTCAGTATGCACTACCTACAAATGAAACGAAATCATACTTTGATAAGCTAACATGTCATGTAAATAATAGTCATACGCTTAATTTTGCAGTGCCAAAATATAAAAGTAAAATTTATAAGCGCCCCTACGTGAATATCACCATCCCTGGAAATATTAGTGACAAAAATAGAGATTATGACTTGCTTTTACGTGCTATTAAATTACTTGACATAAATGTAGATATAAACTTTAATTTCCTCGGTGATAACAAAAGCTATTATGCGAAGCGCATCATGAAAAAAATAGACAAGATCAGCAGACAAGGTCTAAGGTTCTATTTCTATAATGGCTTTATAGAACAAAAACAATTTGATGATATATTAAGAGATTCAGATTTCCTCATTCTTCCTTTTAAAAAAACCATGCATTATCAAATATTCAAAGAGAGAATGGGTTATAGTTGTGTGTCGGGAAGTATAAATGATATGGTTCGATTTTCTATTCCTTCATTAATTCCTAAATTCTACCCACTAGATAATGGACTCGATAAGTTTACGGAACAATTCGAATCAGCCATAGAATTAGCTTTCCATATAAACGCTTGGATTACTAACAAAGAGTATAATAAATTGAAAATGGAGATTGACAAAACCATGCCAAATTACATGGCTACTGTGCACAATAATTTCATCAAATACCTTAAGGATTAATGGTAAGTTCAAAACTCCTAATAAGCTGCTAGAATCACCTCAGAATCTGAACTACTCCTGAATTTATACCCTTTATTAGCAAGTTTTTTCTATGAGTTCTAAATAATTATATATCGCACCAATAAAAAAATGATGATTGACAAAAGCAGCCATAGGTTAACTTCCTAGGACAGACACATCAAAAATAGTTAGTCTACAATGTCCAAAACCAATATCATTATTTACAAATGCCCCATTGCCACCGGGTCCTCTATGTGATAATAAACGTACCGCAGCTTCTAAATGCTTAACATTTACTGTACTTTTATACTTTTGAAGACTACCGAATAAACCACTTATAATTTCTGAATAAATATAGATAACAGATATAGTAGAGACATGGAAAGTAATAAAGAATCATATGAATACTTTATCAAAAATAGAGACGACATCTCTCTATTTCAGCAAGTATACTGGCTAGATTCGGTTTGCGGTGACAACAATTGGAATGTAATCTTGCATAAAGATAAAGGTGGTGAAATTAATGCTTTTATGACCTACTATCTTAGAAAGTATAAAGGACAGACTATAATAAAACTACCACCCTTAACCCCATATATGGGAATATGGATAGAGGCTAAGTTTTTAACAAAAAACAATCGAACCAGTTATAATAATATATCTAAATATTTAATTGATAGAATACCTAAAAACATATGGATAAATCTACCACAAAACCCAGCATACTATAATTGGTTACCTTATTATTGGGAGAATTATCAAGGAACAGTAATGTATTCTTATACAATATCCAAAGAAAATAATATTAATGACCTGAAACTAACTTTGAAAAAAAGCTTAAGAAAAGTCATTAACCGGGCGAACACTAGATTAAAGCTTATAAAAAATGATAATATTTTAGAATACTATAAACTTTTAGAAAAAAGCTTTTCAAAAAATAATTCTACTGTGCCATTTACTAGTAATAAATTAGTCGAGATTTATTCTTCCCTGAAAAAAAATAATGCTGGTCAACTTTTCTTTGCCTTAGATGAGAAAAATAGAATTAATGGTGGTATACTTTTAGGTATTGATAATCAAAATGTATATGTTATAGGTTTTGGAAAGGATTATGATATTGCACATAGTGAAACTAGCGAATTTTTGCAATGGAAATCCATAGAATTTGCAGTTAATGAAGGTAAAGACTTTGACTTTAATGGTAGTATGATAAAAGGTATAAATAGCATGATTACTAGTTTTCCTGTAGATCAACAGTTATATTATAGAATATACAAGGGTAAAAATAAATTGATTAATGTTTTAAATTTACTAAGATAAATATTTTTGATCCAGAAAAAAAACATACTATTTTACTATGATAGACTATATAAAATTTATAACTAAAAATTTTATGTATTTTGGGACTGAGCATGAGTCACATGGTAAAATCAGCGAGGTTATCACCAAAAAATCTTAGCAATAAAAAACCTATTTTAAATTAATGGAAATTAATATTATTACTATAATTGGCGCTAGACCTCAATTTATTAAACATTCCATACTAGAGAATAAATTAATTCAAAATTTTAATTTAAGAACAATTCATACTAGTCAGCACTATGACTATTTAATGAGTGATATATTTTTTCAAGAACTCGGTATAAAAAAACCTGATTATACTTTAAATAACATTAAGAAGAATAAAGGATCCCAACTGGGTAGTATGATTGTAGACCTAGAGGAAATCATATCGAGTACTACAACTGATGCTATATTAGTCTATGGAGATACACGATCTACTCTAGCGGGAGCCCTAGTAGCGAATCAATTAAGTATTCCACTTATTCATGTAGAGGCCGGTCTACGGTCTTACAATAATGAGATGCCTGAGGAGATAAATAGAAAAATTACTGATCTATTATCTCAGATATTACTAGTCCCAACTTATTCCTCAAAAGAAAATCTTCTCAAAGAAAATATAAGTAAAAATATTGCTGTCACGGGAGATATCATGAAAGATCTCATAATAAAAGCTCGTAATGAAGATTTTTGTAAGTCACCTTTAGAAGTTGGTAGCTACATATATTTGACATTACATAGACCATATAATGTTGATGATAAGGTCAGGTTATTAAATATTCTAGATACGCTTAATAAACTAGAGAAAAAAATAATCTTTCCAGTCCATCCTAGAACTTCTAAAATAATATCAGACGGTGAGATTATTACTAAAGATTTTACTAACATTACTTTCACCAAACCCAAAGGTTACAAAGAAAATCTAAATTATCTAAAATTCGCAAGCCACGCTATAACAGACAGTGGTGGCATGCAAAAAGAAGCCTACTGGCTTCAAACTCCATGCATTACGATTCGGCCAGAAACAGAGTGGATAGAAACCTTAGAAAATAATGCAAATTTTCTAGTATATGATAATTTAGAAATTATCAAAGATTACATTCCTCCTAAAGATATTATCTGGGATCAAAATCTATATGGCGATGGTTCTACTGCTGATAAAATAATAGAAGCAATAAAAAATTATTTTATAATATAGAACCAATTCCGACAACACTAATTTATAAATAGAGCAACCCACTTAGTGAAGATATACGCTCTCCAAATTGTTTTTTCCTCCGTCATATTTTTAATCTCAGTATGATTAAAAAATTCCTTTACAAAATCAAAATTATCTAAAATATATTGTATTCTTTCTTGATTGATCACACCTTCAGATTCGGGAATATAAAAACCAAGTTTCCCATATCTGCTATAAATTTTTTCTGGAAGTAAATTTTTAAAAGCCTCTCTTTGTATATACTTTTTTACCCCTTTATTTATTTTCAAATTATCTGGTAATCGAAAGGTATAATCCACTAATCTATGATCAAGATAAGGTAATCTAGATTCTATACCATGAGCCATTGCGTTTCTGTCTTCATATCGCAAAAGGGCCGATAAACCCATATAATTCATAAGATTAAGCGACATTTTCTGAATGGATTCCTCCCGACATGGTCTATCTGTATGAATATCAAATTCTTTAAGATGTCGTTTTCTTATTTTTGTATTTCTTTGTTTGTACTTGTTCATTTGAGCATAAGCCTGCAAGGGATTCACAATTTCTTTATTCAATAAATTATAGATTAAAGCAGCTTTATCTCTAAGAGAAGATCTTCTCCACAGCCCTAGATAAAACTTATCATATCCCGCAAGTACTTCATCAGCACCCTGCCCTCCTAGAGAGACCTTAAAACCCTTTTTTGACATATTTCTGTAAAGAAAAAACTGAGCTAATACACTGGTATTATCAAAGGGAACATCCTGATGATACAAGCATTCATCCATCAATAAGTTTAATTCCTTATTGCCTGGAGACAACACTGTACCCTCTAGATTATATTTCTCATGTATACTTTTTATATAAGGTAATTCGCTATTAACCCCTTGGTCACCATAGCTGATAGAGAATGGGGAAAGATCGGGTTTTTCTATACCTGCATAAGCAACTATCGTACTGCTATCTAACCCTCCAGAAAGAGAACAAGTCAGAGGAACATCTGCTGTCAACCTTATCTTAATACTGTCTTGTAATAATGAGCTGTAAGTTTCAATATAATCTTTAGATTTTTTTTCTTCTATAGCACCCTGGTTACTCAATTTATAATAATGTGTTAGCTCGCTCTTGTGAGTATCTAGGTTGATAATTTGACAAGATGCTTTGGGAAACCTATTAACACCTTCGTAGAATGTTTCGTCGATATGATCATGCAAACCTATTGACAAAAAAGCAAATGCAACATTTTTATTAATAGTAGGCTCAAAATCAGGTATCTTGAAAAAGGACTTTAGCTCCGATGATAAATAGATAAAATCCGTATCCTCATATCTATAAAGCGGTTTGATTCCATAACGATCTCTACTTATGATGACTTGACTTGTCCGTGTATTATAAATCACTATAGCCCACTGCCCATTAAATTGCTTGAAGCAATCTATACCATAATAGTCATAAGCCGCTAACACAACCTCTGTATCGCTCTCGGTAATAAATGAATATCCTTTGTCAACTAGGGTATTCTTAATCTGCTTAAAGTTGTAAATAGCACCATTAAAAACAATCTTGAGATGTTTATAATCTAATGGTTGAGCAGCTTTACCTGAAGTATCATAAATCGATAACCTATTGTGGGCCAATACTATATTATCATGGATGTAAATACCATAATCATCTGGACCTCTATGCTTTAGTAACTGTGACATCTCTCTTGCCACATTTTCAGGCGCTTTTTGCCTATTCTTACTTAAAATTACCGTTATACCACACATTTATTCAAAATTATTTGAAAGATAGCAAAGATTGATTTGGGCTTTTAGAATATAATCGCTTTTATAGTCTTATTTTGTGAATTAGAATGACCTCTTAGATCGACAGGGTCTTGATTTAAAACTAAATAGAGAATAAGAATTACTTTTGTGAAGAATGTCAATATCCTATATAATGTAAATTTGCCAGGATCTGAGAGAATAGAGTACGTTATCGACTTCCTAAATACACATCCGTTAAGGCCTTCAAAGTTATGCTTTGTCACAAACTCAAAAGAAAACAGTACTGTTAATATAGGTTATGGTATTCCCAACTTAGAATATCTGATAGAGCGTGATAATCATTTTCTTATCTCAAACGTAAACGACTTCTCTTGTTTGCACCTGGTAAATATAGAAACTAAAAAGAAAAATTTATCAGTACTTAAAGGAGATAATATAAATCCCCATAAAAATGATTTTTTAGGGTTTGATATTATCGAAAACATTTTTTTCCATATCTCTAGAATGGAAGAAGTTTTTGCTGATCCTAAACAGTCCAATAATTCTTGTTGGTTAGATGAAAGCTTACATCTTATAATAAAAGAAGGTTGCGAAAAACAACCTATTGTAGACGACCTTGTTTTGTTTTTCTTTGAAAAAATATTAGATACTAAAGTGCATCAAAATACTCAATATGAAATCACTCATGATATAGATTTTTTATATCGTTTCAAACCGCTACACGAATTTATAAGATCAATAATAGCAACTATAATATATGCTAGAGGATTCAGTACTTTAGTTAATATTATCAAGCACAGATACGGTATGCTTAAATCAGATAAAATAAAAGATCCATATGACACCTACAGCGATTTATTTCTAGAAGATGAAACTAAATGGGAAAGAAAATTATGTTTTCTGATGACCGGAGGAAATACTAAATACGATAATCGATATAGCATAAACCATCCTTACATAAAAAATGTATTAAGTATATCTAAAGCTAGAAACTACACAATCGGAATACATCCAAGTTATAATGCACACACTAATAAAAAAATGTATGCTAAGGAAAAAAATAAACTTGAAACCATAATCGGTTATACTGTAGAAAACAACAGACAACATATCCTTAGATATGACTGGTCGATCACACCTTATATTTACAATGAAGAAGGGATACAAACGGACTCTAGTATGGGGTACAAAGAACATCTAGGCTTTAGATGTGGTACAGGCTTTCCATATCATATGTATGATTTCAAGAATGAAGAAAAGTTTAGTTGGAAAGAATATCCCATAGCATATATGGATTCCTCTGCAAATCATGAGAGTGTAAAGAAGAATATATCTGTAGAAAAACTAACTGACACTTTTATAAAAGCAAATCAATATAATACTTACATATCTTTTAATTTTCACAATAGTAGTTTTGATCCTCTTACTGCTCAGGGGCGAGCATTGTATAAACTATATACTACAAAAATAAAATCAATTTCCTTTGAAGAAAAGTAAGATACTTATTCTAAGTGAATACTATCCTCCTATAAAAAATTGGTTATTCGATGAAGGTCCACCAGAAGGTGTTCCTGCTATTTATAATTTTTATGATTATCTAGGAGATAGAGATGATTTGACTTTCACCGCGATATGTTATAATCCTATAAAGAACCATATAAAAACATTTCCAAACGGTTCTTCAATAGAATTAAAAAAACTTAGTATCAATAGCTATTACCTATGGAAAATTATAGTCTTACTTAAAACATATAGACTCGGTAATTCTAAGATGAAAAAGACTAAGTTTCACCTAGTCTATGGATTGTCACAATTTTCTTTTTTAGCCGCCAAACTAGGTAAAAAACATAAGACTCCTAGTGTAGGCCGAATTCTTGGTACACTACTTACTAAAGTCCATTCGGATAAAAACTATATCAGTCTATACACCAGACATATCTTAGATGTACTAAATATTAAAATACCTTGCGACGAAATCATATGCACATTCGATGGAACAGCCTATGACGACGTATTCCCTAAGTTCAACAAAAAGAGAAACCCTAAACTCTTGTTTAACGGAATGGATCTTAAGTTTAGAGAAGAATTACTTTCTTTTCCTAATGTAAAAATACTTCCTTCAAAGGATACATTAAAAATATGCTACATAGCAAGACTAGAATATTATAAGCGGCAAGAGCTTGCTATAGAGATGATGTCTGCCTTGTCAAATAAATATCAAATAAAAAATGCAGTATTAACAATAGTTGGATCCGGATCAAAAGAGAAAACACTTAAAAAATTAGTTCAAGAAAGAAAACTTAATAAGTTTGTAGATTTTTTACCAGCTATTCCACATCATAAAATACCGAAATATTTAGATACACAGCATATAGCTCTGTTCTTGTATGAAGGAGGTAGTTTAGGAAATGCTTTGTGGGAGAGTACCTTGAGTGGCAGGCTAATCGGCACAGTAGACAATGGATCTACAGCTAAGATCTTTCAAGATAATATAAATGGAATAGTAGTAAGTGAGGATGAGAATATCCCTACTAATCTAGCACTTAGAATAAGTGAATTGATCGGAACTGATGTTTCCAGTATGACAAAAAATGGAAGAGACGAGGTGGCTTCTAAAGTTAAGGGCTGGAAAGAGAGATTTGATCATGAATTTGATATGCTTTGGAAGAAGTTTGAAATCGAGAATTAATCTTTTAGTATACTGTTAATCTCTGCTACAATTTGAGTAGCAATAATCTTATCATCAAATTCTATTTCTGCTTTTTTTCTTCCTGCTAATCCCATTTTTATTCTTTCCTCATTTCCAACAGTAATCATTTTGCTTATAGCCTCCTCGAGCGAATCACTGCTCTTTACTTTTACTATAAAACCATTTATACCATCGTCTACGGCTTCCTTACAGCCAGCTACATTTGTTGTAATGATGGGCTTACCCATAGCCATTGCTTCAGTTAGAGATCGCGCTATAGCTTCTCTGTATGATGGTAGTACAATACAATCAGAATCAGAAATAACTTTTCTTACATCTTTCACATAACCCTTGTAATCGATGATATCTTCATGCACCCATTTTGCTAATTCATCAGGATTTACAGAAGATGGGTTGTCCTTATCTAATTCGCCTACAACAGTAAATTTTGTTGTACCGTTGTATCTATTTTTTATTTCTGAGGCTGCTTTTACAAATTCCTTAATACCTTTATCATAAAGTAATCTACCGATAAAAGTAAACCTGGTAATATCTTCTTTAGAAGATTTACCATTAGGAGAAAAATGAGTAATATTAACTCCACAGCCTTTGATGGAAACCGCTTTGTCTTGCTTAACTATTTTCTTATCTATAAATAGTATTCTATCGTCTTCATTTTCAAAAATTACTTTCTTATGGAATCCTAAAGTCATTTTATACATGAGCGTGACAAGCTTCTCTATCCACCCTTTTTTTAAGAACGGATACCCTAAACCGGTAACCACACCAATCGTGGGGATGCTAAGTAACTTACCCGCTATTGCTCCATAAATATTAGGTTTATGCGTATAGTGAAGAACTAAGTCTAGGTTAAGAATTTTATATTTTCGTCTCAATTCAGCTATGAGAATCAAGTCTTTTAAAGGGTGTTTACTGTCTCTAGTTAAGACCCTTAATGGAATATGTATAACTCTTGGAAATCGCTCTTTATACTCAATATATTCATCAATTGGAGCCAATACAAAAACGTCAAAACCTTCGTTTAAAAGTTTTTCAATCACATTCAACCTGAAATTATATATATTCCAAGTAGTGTTAGCAACTATACCAATACGTTTTTTAGGCTTCACAAATATATTTCGTTAGTGCGAAGTTAAGATATTGAGTTGATTCTTTTTGCACAAATTTAATAACAAAGTAAATTGATTAGAATTAGTTAGATTTTTTCTTTGAGAGTGATTTTACTATACTTTTAATCTCTTGTTCCTTATCCTTAGGATAGATAAGTAATGCTCCCGGTTCATCTACTACTATATAGTTATCTAAACCTTTAATGACTACAATTCTCTCCTTCTGAGCTCTCACTAAAGTATTATGAACATTCTCTATATGTGATATATTTGCCTGAATTATATTTCTATTATCATCTTTTTCTAAATAAGTATGTAAACTACCCCAAGTACCTAGATCAGACCATCCGATATCAGAGGGTATAGTGTACACATTTTGAGCTTTTTCAAGAATCGCATAATCAACAGAAATATTTTCTGTTTTAGGGTAGACCTCGTCTATATATGCCTGCTCTTCGGACGTCCCAAACTTAGACTTATCTTCTTCTAAAATATTAAGAATAGAGCTTGAATTTTCTCTAAATGAATCTAAAAGCGTTTTCACACTCCAGATGAACATTCCTGCATTCCAATAAAAATTACCTGAATCTAAGTAGGACTGAGCAATACGTTTTGTAGGTTTTTCTTTAAAGGAAGTAACTTTATAGATACTTTCATCAGACTCAGTTATGGGAACTTCTATATAACCATACCCTGTATCTGGCCTTGTTGGTTGTATACCTAAAGTAACTATAGCATTATTGTCTTTTGCGAACTTAAAAGCTTGATTTAATTTGTCAATATAAATTGTTTCCTTCATAATAACATGATCTGAAGGTAACACTGCAAACACTGCATTGGGATTAATCGACTCGATTCTAAGCGCTGTATATGCAATACATGGAGCTGTATTATTCATTGATGGTTCACAAAGGATATTATTTTCAGGTAATTCTGGTAAATGCTCTTTTACTAGAGTTCTATAATTCTTGTTTGTAACAATTAATATGTTTTCCACAGGAACTATAAGTAAACATCTCTCGAATGTCAATCTTATAAGTGATTTCCCTATTCCAAGAATATCTAGAAACTGTTTAGGATTCAACTCTGTCGAGCTTGGCCAGAACCTAGATCCAATCCCCCCTGCCATAATTGCTATATAGTTATTCATATCTTGTATCTTTACTTTTAAATTGCAATTCCATTGCTAATCTCCTGTTGCAAAACATTTTGGTTTAATATAAATTTTCTGATGTACTCAATAGATGTTCTCATAAATTTCAATGAAATATTTATCTCTTCAATTTTACTGTTCATAATAGTTATTTCATTCTATAAGTATATAGAAATTGACACTTTTACAAAAAATAATAAATTCCTATTTATAAATTTTGCAGCTATTAAACTTTGCATTACTGTTTTTACAACCTTTTATATTTTCGACTACAGTTCAGATGGCAAGCTGTATAGAAAAACATCCCAAAGACTATTGAATTTAATTTATAATGATCCCCCCTCCTTTACTAACTCCTTCTTTAAGGTATCGGACCATTTAGACAACTCGCTGATATTTTTTACCCATATAATCAGTTTAGAATATTTCTTTTTATTTAATTCATACATAGCCACTAATATATTAATAAGTTCAATTACGATTTTTTGTGCTTGGAGATTATTTAAAGTTTTTAAAAATCAATTTTCTGATCATTCAAACTTATGTTTCTATCCTATACTATTTACGCCTGCATTTCTTTTTTGGACCTCTTCAAGTCATTTAAAGGAAGCTTACATGTACTCTTGCCTAGTTTTGATCATTTATGCTATTTATACATTTCCATATAGGTTTAAAATACTTAAAGTGGCAACTATAATCCTTTGTGGCTACTTTATTTTTGTAACTAGAAGTTTCCTTTTTATAATACTTTTAGTAAGTATTCTTGGCACCTTATATATTATTCAATTCAATAATTTTAACAAGATTAGATATAAAGTTCCTATAATATTTTCTTCTTTATTACTTATACTTTTCGTTGCTATCGCATTCAATTCAGATACCGTAGATAAGTTTTTTATTAATGCCTCCCACAGAAAAACTCATTCTACAATGATTACTAAAAAAACTAATGGTGCACTTATTAAATCAAATCACAAAATAAAAAACAATACCACCGAAATACTTTATTTCCCAATGCACGTCATCACAGCAAGCTTTAGGCCTTGGCTATGGGAAAGCGGAAACTCAAAAACAAATATTATCAAGATTGAAAGCTTTATAATATTAGTTACTTTCTTATATCTCCTATTCTCTCTGATCAAATTTGAATTTAAAAATATAAAAATAAATCCCCTGATTACTTTTTCTATTCTCTTCTCTTTAGGACTTTTATTCACAATTGGACTAAGTAGTGCCAACTATGGCGCTATCTCAAGATATAGATCTATAACTGTTCCATTCCTGTTGACAGCACTGTGGACTATTATACAATCTATTTATAATTCTAAAAATCCCTCTTTGGAATAGATGGGAAAAATTTATATAGTATATTAGAATTAGGAAATATAATTACCCATGCAGTCATAATTAGGATCATAAAGTCAACATAAAATGATTGTTTCTTTTGATACCAATTTTCAACATGGCCTTTAAATGGATATATTTTATTTATATAAAAATCCCATGTATCCCGTCCTTCTTCTTTCTCTTTGGTGATTAACTCTTCCTCATCTCTAAAAATTATGGACCCAATCCCTGTTATCCCAGGTACAACATTATAGATTACTTTTTTAACATCTTCTGGATACTGATTAAAACTGATTGGCATTACTGGTCGAGGACCTACGAAACTCATATGACCAAAAAGAACATTAAGCAATTGAGGTAATTCGTTTATTTTTGTCTTACGCAGAAATCCACCCATAGGTGTAATCCGCGGATCTCTTTTTGTCGTAATAACTCCACCTGACATATTAGGGCTATCCTTTAACATTGTAGCGAATTTGTAAATATCAAATTCCTTATTCCTGAACCCTACCCTATTTTGAAAATACCAAATATATCCTTCTCCTGTCAATTTCAAACCTATCACAACAGGTATAAGAATAGGCGCTAAAACTATAAGGCCTGATAATGAAAAAACTATATCGAAAAAACGTTTAATTACACTATACATGATTTCATTGTCTTTAATTAAAAAAGTCCAATTCTATAATTTCTGACCAACTTCATGGTAAAATGGTTTGCCTGGAGCAATTTGCAAGTTCGTCAATCCACAATCGGTCATCATTACCAAAATCTATTTCCTAGAAAATCTCTGTTCTAATTTTGTTCCAAATCTATCTAATGCATCATTTCTTAAAATATTAAACGTTTTATCTTGATAGGCACTTAGAGGTAATCTTCTTCCCAATTTTTCCAAATTAAGCTTTGTCAATAATCCTGCTATTCTAGACAGCGGAAAATATATTAAAGCAGCCAAAACATCACAAACAATTTTTTTTAACCCCGACGGAAGTGATGAAACAATTTTTCTTAAAAGCGTAGACAAATGAAATGCCACTTTAAACAACTGTCCTCTATCCTCTAAATCATAATAAAGATAAGCATAGAAATATCCGCCTTTTTTAATCTTTTCAACACATTTCTTCATTGCTGAAACTGTATCTGGGATATGATGAAGTACGCCTACTGACATTGCAAAGTCAAAAGTGTTTTCGTCAGAAGTACTATTATGGAAACAATATATTTCCCTATTTCTAGTAGGTATTATTTGACTAGAAATTCTATTGAAGTCTACATTCAATTTAATAATCTTTTTACATTTTTTGGTCAAGACTTACGCCAGTTTCAATATGACTGAAATTAGGTATAAATTCTTTCATTAAACTAACAATTGTAGCTTTGTCATAGTTACCAGAGTTAAGTAAATCTCTTAATGCCAAAATTAGCTTATCAATTTCCTCAATAGGTTTTTTAACTGCGTTTTTGATGACACCAAGACTAGAAAACATCTCCATATCTACGAGATCACTATGTGCAAAAAATTCTTCAAATAGCTTTTCTCCAGAGGTACTTGTTTTAAAATAATAGACAGGATAGGAGGTACTGTCAACACCCAAGTTTATTGCTTTATCTTTTGCCTCTTTCTCAGTTTTACACACATCAACCGAATACCCTAAAGCCTCTATGAATTTATCGGTGACACTTTTAAAGTATTCCATTTGACTCTCTTTGAGTTTTGGAAAAAAAATATCACCCGAATCTCCAAGCATACACGCAAGCATACAAATCTGACCACTTTCCTCAGGTGAAACAAAAAATCGTTTTATATCTGAAGGACAACTCAATGGCTGCCTTTTTAGAATTCTTTCTAAATAACCAAACAGCAAACTACCATTTGAAAATGCCACATTCGCAAAACGGGCTGTTGTGATAGGCAACTTATCTGAATAGCTCATTATCACTTCTTCCATCAATTTTTTAGATGCACCCATTACATTCACAGGGTTAGTAGCCTTATCTGTAGAGACGCAGAAAAATTTATCTGGCGGGTACTCAACAAGTAAATCTAGTAACTCTTTTGCTTTAAATACATTATTTTCGATCATGGCCTCTATGGAGTATTTATCTTTTTCACTACGTACATGCTTGTGCGCAGCAAAATTTGCAACGATATGAAAAGGTCCTTCATTTTTAATTATCTTTTTGAATACATTATCACCAAAATTAATGGGATAGGTATTGTACACATCCGGTACTTGAAAGTCAGAAGAAGATCTTAGATCTCTGGTTAATTCTGTCAGGCCATTTTCATTTGTATCCACGACATAAAGTTTGGCAGGATTATATTTTAGAACAGCCTTAATATAAGATGACCCAATAGTACCTGCGCCCCCAATAACTAAGATTGACTTACCGCTGATTGCTCTAGTCAATTTTTCTGATTGTGAATAAATATCTTTGGAAAAAAAACTCTCTTTCCTAAAAATTACATTCTCGCTTATAAAGTCAGTTAAACTAAAATCTATCATTACTTTGCTAAACTTTTATTATTATTTTATTCAATCTCATTTTAATAGTACTCCTTAAAAACAAGTTTTAATTGTAGTCACTACGTCTAGTAATTGATCTTCTGTCAAATTAACAGAACTTGGAATACTCAAACAATTTTTATGAATCAAGCTTGAATGATCTTTATCCTGTACATAAACATTGCTTTGAAACATAGGTAGTTGGTTCATTGGTGTCCAAAATGGTCTTGCGATAATTTCATTTTCTTTTAGGGATTGCAAAATCTCTTGCTGCTTGCTTGAAGCAAAAGTAAATAACCAACAATTGGGATCCACATTGTCTACAATTTTTTGAAAGCTTATATCGCCTATGCCAGCCAAGTTTTCCCTATAAAATGCATCTATTTTCTTTTTCCTTATTATAAATTCTGGAAGCTGCTCCATCTGAGCAACACCTATTGCCGCTAAAACATTTACTAATCTATAATTAAAACCAATCTCATCGTGAAAGTAAGTTTCTGCATCCACCTTAGATTGCGTGGATAAATGCTTAGCACGGATTGCATGTTTTTCATCATTCGTCACTACAACTCCTCCTCCTCCAGTTGTAATTATTTTATTCCCATTAAATGAGAAAACACTCATCGCTCCCCAGGTACCGGAATGTTGCCCATCCCAATACGAACCCAATGATTCAGAAGCATCTTCCACTATTTTCAAATTGTATTTATCAGCGATAAAACTTAATCTCGGCATATCACACATATTGCCTAAGACATGTACAGGCATAATACATTTTATTATCTTACTTGTTTTTTCGTAGAGTCTACCATATTCTGTTTGTACCGTATGAGTTTCCAAAAAGCTTTCTAAAAGATCTAAATCCATCTGCCACGTTTCTGGATCTACATCGACGAATATAGGTTCTGCATTCGTATAGACTGCAGCGTTTGCGCTTGCTATAAAAGTAATATTTGGAATGATTACGTGATCATGCTTGTCTATACCCAGCATATGCAGTGCAAGATGTAAGCCGCTTGTCCCATTAGAAGCAGCTACACCATATTTGTTTTGAGAATATTCAGCTACCAAGTTTTCAAATTTGCTTACATAAGCTCCGGCTGAGGAAACCCAACCTGTTTCTATGCACTCAGTTACGTACTTAAGTTCATTGCCATTTAGGTGAGGAATGGATAGAGGTATCATTTATTTTATAGTCTATAGTTAAGAAAATAATCGTTGCCTTGATCTAATGTATTTGTATTAACCTTCTTATTGCTAGCCAAATTATATTTATGGTTATAAGAAACTATTCCTCCTATGTAGAAGTCTTTTCTATGTGGTGAAAACTTTGATTTGAAAACAAGTAGAGAATCATCAGGTGCACTTGTTCTTCCGCCACCTAGCATAAAATATTCGCAACCTTCGTTAGTAGCAATTTCAGAAGCATAATCTAAAAGCATATAATTACCATTCATTTTAGAATAATTATAATTATTAGCTGATAGATGATAATGAGCTACTTTTCCTTTAAAGAAGAATAATCCCATTGATATAATACTACCTTCATAGGAAATTTCGAGAAGCTTACATCCCTCTAGCTTTAACAGCTTTTCAAAATATGTATTGTCAAAATAATAGAAAGCACTTGCCTTATTTTTTTGCATAGTAGCTGTGTAGAGTTCTATAAATCGATCTAGATTACTACTAACTCTAGCCTTTAAGTTCTTATATGATTTTCTAATTATATTTCTAGTAGTAGATGAGTACCCTTTATATCTTTCTTCTCTACCTCCTTTCAAATTGATGTAGACTATTTCTCTTTCTTTCTCATAATAATCTAGAACATTGGCAAACATTGAAGCATCTAAAAAAGGATGGAATCTCATAAATTCAGCAATAACACCCTTTTGCTTAAGTTGTCTCTTGTAATCCATAATAACATCTCTTAGCATATGCTCATCTTCAATATTAGTACATGGACCACCATAACCATAAGGGGTGCTAGCATCATACCCAACCAAATCTATTGTCTCCGGCAATCTAGATTTAATCACTAGATTCCTAAAGAAATATTTTCTCTTCTCGTATTCATAATAGTATACATCAGCTGGATCAGAGCAGTACAAATTAGCATAGTCTACATTAAAATAGAAATCCGTCGAATGCAAATGATCATTATCTAAATTACTCAAATCCTATTTTTTAATATACTTGAAATAAGTCTAGTAGTAGCGTTATCATCTATACCACGTTTAGAAACTTTGAAACTTTTTGGGATATTTGATATTTCATCAGATGCCTCTAGTTTAAAATTAATTTTATTGCAATAATCTAGAATACGCTCTATTGTACTATTAGGATTTTGACAAATTTTCTCATATTCTAAAGAAATAAAATTAGGTTTAAAATCATTTTGAAATTTTTCTATCCTATTATGAATTTCCATTATTTGAGCGACAACTTGCTCTTCCTTAGGTAGGGTCATATCTATATTATCAGGCAAGCTACTTGTACCACTTATAATTTGTCGAAATTGGGTAAGGGAATAAGCGTTAGAAAGCAAATCTCTTTTCAAGTGAATAAATAGAGCATTAGGAAAAATCTTATAGAGTATTTCTAAAGAAAAAACGTGCCCTAAAAATCCAGATAAAAAAGGATACTCTAAACTATTTAAAACATTCTTTAGTTTGTTTAATTGGCTAATATTATTATTTACCTTACTTTCAATTATATCACAACCACCCCAATAATTCCAGAATTTAAGTCCTTCTGCTTCACCACACAGTCCATCAACAAAACCTCTCTCAGATTTAAAACTAGAAATGTGGTTATTACATTTTTTGCTAGATAATTTAAACCCTAATGCCGGCGTTGCAAATAGTAAGTTATTTAAATTAGACAAGTACGTGCAACTAAGAGCAGTAGAAAGTATCTGGTATGTAATTGTAGAGCCACTCCTCGGTGGTGCTAGAATAAATATAGGGTGAACATCTTTTTTTGGTTTTGTTCTAAATGAAATATCTATTATTCCGAATATAGGAGAGATGTTTTGATAAACTCTTCCTAGCTTTACAAGTATACCAGCTCTAGTCATAATTTTTTTAGATGACTGGAGTATTCTTCTCTCAGTGATTCCCACACTACTTCCCTCTTATACCTTTTTTCAATATTCTTTCTGACACTAACACTATATCTATCTCGTAATTCTTTGGAATTAAATAGATTGAGCATTTGCTCTTTTAGAGCTTTTTGATCATTTACATTAACAAGAATTCCATTCTGTTTATGTATAATAATATCTGTATTTCCATTACAATTACTAGCTACTATAGGTTTCCCCATTGCTGCAGCTTGTAATAATACATTTGGTAAACCTTCTCTATGCGAGGGAAATACAAACACGTCCATTGCAACTAAATAAGGCCTGACATCTTTTTGATAACCTACAAATAATATATTTTTATTCTTTTCAATTTCCTCTCTCACCTCAGGCAATAGCGGATCCAAATGATCCTCGTATTTCCCAAGCAGCATTAATTTAGCGTTAGGTAATTCTAAAGAAAGAAAAGCCTTCACTAACTCATTTACTCCCTTGTCTTTAACGAGTCGACCAATAAAACCGAAGATAAAATCATCCTCATGGAAATATTGATCTCTTATAGATTTAGACTGTTCGATAACACAATCATGAATATCAAAATAATCTAAATCAATTCCATTAGAACTACCACTTGCAACAACCCTTAGCTTACTGGTAGGTGCAAGCTTATTTTTTATAATAAATTCTTTTAGTCCTAATGAATTAGGATATATCTTATGAGCAAAGTGATAACATAGTTTTTCTACTGAGATAAGAATTTGTCTTTTTATTCCCTTGGTAGATTCTAGTGGCATACCAGCTACAGTGTGCAGTCGCACTGGTACCTTAGCCATCTTTGCACTTACCATAGCAATTAAGCCTGCTTTAGGTGTGTGAGAATGAATAATGTCAGGTTTGATTTTCTTTATATATCTATATAATTTCCAAATAGATTTAAAATCTCTTACAATCGAGATTCCCCTATACATCTCTATGCTATGAGTACTAACTCCTTCCCTTTCTTTTACAATCTCTAGTTTTTCTCCAGCGCTAGATACGGCGTGCACGTTATAGTACTGCGTCATAAAAGCTAGTTGCCCCTCTAGTAGTTTCCACAGAGATTGAGGGACAGTTGTTACTCTTAATAATGTAGGTTTCTTTTTAATTAGATTAAACATTTCTATATACCGGGAAAAAATCTGGATCTTCTGGTTTACTATTCTTTAATTTCATGACTAATTCGTTGTACTTACCGTACTTTTCATAGTCGGTGATTATGTTTAAAGAACAAAATTCTAAAAGACTTTTACTAAACCCTTTCTTAAAATTAAATAAAGAATCTTCTGATGTTGCTAATCCACCCCCAAGGTGTAATATCTCCGCTCCCATTTCTTTAAAGTAAGAAATTACATCTTTGAATAATAATTTTGACGGAGCAACATCAAGGTGGTCAGAACTTGTAGCTCCCAAATGATATTGTACAATAGAATTATAGCTAGAAAAAATTGCTGCACTGACAACTTTGTTTTCATTATCGACGACACTAGCTAAGAGCATATTTTTACCTAATATTCTTCTCAATTTTTCGAAATATTCTGATTCGAATCTATAATAATCTTTAGCATTCAATCTTATCATAGATTCTGAATATATATCTTTGAAGTCTTCATAATGACTCCAATCATTGACAACTGTACGATAATCGGATTTAACTAATTTGTTTATATTCCTCCTATGATTACTGCTGATATTACTTTCTAACTCTTTTAAAGAAGTTTTGAGATCTACAAATACCGTAGGGCCATGCATCTGCTGATCAATAACCTTAGACAAAGGAAATTTCTGGTTATTGTAGATAGGATTAAGTCTAATAAAATGAGTAAGTATTCCTAAATCTTTAGATAAAGTGATCAATTCAGAAAAAAAATCTTTATAATAATCAATATTGAAATCTTTAGAAAATAAAATACCAGAATAACCATATGGGCTTTTTGAATCAAACTCATAACCATTAATTGGATATTCTAAATTTTTTATTAAAAATGGCATTAGAGCAGAAGAATTTGCTCTTTTAAAGTAAAAGGCTAAAATTTTACCTCCACTTATTTCTTGCTCCAGTTTTAGATACTCTGGGACCTGATAAAATTCATGGTTATATTCATTTAGGAAATTAATCCATAACGGATCATCAAACTCAATAATTTTAGAATACATACCTTAGTTTTTCCTCATTTTATTCCAAATTTCTAATACTAGCAATTTATATAATATTTTAGCTCTTCTCTCGTTTGACATATTTATATTTCTGTCGATAATTCTATAAACAAAGTCTTCTTTTATAAAATCTCTCCATAAAGAGTCCCTAGATTTTAGATAATCATGAATTCTCTCTTTAAAAATAGTGTCAACCCATTCTACTAAGGGTATTTCGAATCCTCGCTTAGGTTGGTTATATATCTCTTTGGGTAAAACATCTCTAGCAATACTCCTTAGAATATGTTTTGTTTTCTTTCCTGATATCTTGAATTGATCTGGTAAAGTTGGTGTAAACTCCAATAGTTCTTTACACAGAAAAGGACTTCTTCCTTCCAATGAATTGGCCATTGTTGCAATATCCATCTTGGGTAATAATACACTAAACAATATAATGTTGAAATCGAGATTCATAACTTTTTCTAGACCTGAAAGATCACTCTCATCAGTTAAATAATTATTTACAAATTGATAATTAGGACTTTGCTTGGAAAAAAAATTATCTTCATATCCAACAAAATTATCTACAGTCGCAGACCAATATCTATTAGATCTTTCATGAGATGCCAAAGTTATTAATCTATGTAAATAGTTGTAAAAAGATTTTTTATTTTTTGGTTCTGGAAGTATTTTTTTTCCAGCTACTGCTAAATTTTTAATTAAATCATTTGAACTAAAAAAGTCATACTTAGAAAACGGAATATATCTTCTATAACCGCCGAAAAGCTCATCTGCACCATCCCCATTGAGAATTACCGTCAAATGATCTTTTGCAGCCTTGCTAACATAATAACTAGGAATTGCAGAACTGTCATAAACAGTTCTTCCATAATTAAATACTATGGATTCAAAGTCATTATTTAGTTGATCAAAATTAATTCTGATTTCCTTATGATCTGTTCTCAGATTATCTGCAACTATTTTTGCTAAAGGTGCTTCATCAAATACGCCTGGGAAAGATATTGTAAAAGTTTTCAGCTTATGATTTCTTTTTGAAGCAAAATATGTAACTAGTCCACTATCTATACCACCGCTTAAAAAAGAACCCACTTCTAGATCAGAAGAATCTATTCTTCTTTTAACACCTAGTTCAAGATAGCTTAAGGTCTTATTCTTAGCTTCTTCAAAATCTAAGTTCGATTTTGGAAGCTTATAGAAATCATCAATTTTCCACCACGTATCAATCTCTATTTGCATTGTATCGCAATCCAGACATAAGTATTGACCTCCTCGCAATTCTTCAACATATTTATAAGGAGTTAACCCATTATCTATACCTATTATCAATGAACTTCTGATCTTGTCTTTATCAATATCGAGTTCAACAGTAGAATTGAGTACATTTAATTCACTAGAGAATACAAATTCATTATTCTTTTTATAATAGAATAATGGCTTAACACCTGCTCTATCTCTTGCAATAAATATTTTATTCTCAGATTTATCATATATTGCAAAAGCAAACATCCCGTCAAAATGAGGAAGACATTTAGGCCCTAATTTTTTAAAAGCATGTAAAATGGTTTCTGTATCTGAATCAGTTTTACAGTCCAGATTGAGTAAATTTCTAACTTCTAAATGGTTATAAATTTCACCATTAAAAGTAATAACTAGATTTTCAAAATGCATCGGTTGATGACCAGATTCTATATCTAAAATAGAAAGTCTAAAATGATGAAACTGCACATTTTCACTTTCCCATATAGTTTGTGCATCTGGCCCTCTATGGGACAGATATTGCTTAGTCCTATCTAGAGGAATTTCTTTATTTACCGTTCCGAATATACCGCACACTATCTTTAAATGCTATTATTTATAATAGGTGATTTGCTTTTAACACCATTCTTAATTATCATACTACTCAGAAGACTCATACCACCAACTTTAAAAAGTAAAAACTTTACTGTATGAACAACATAAATTTTTACTGAATAAATTATTGACACTGTCCCATTTACTTCTTTAAGCAAGGCAATAGACTCTTTTATCAGCTCCTTACTTCCTTTCCAGGATTTATAATAACTAACCCCAAAGCCGTTTAGTTCTGAATACAGAATATCTATATCAAAATATTGAAGATCATGATTCTTTAGTGCTCGTCTCGTAAAATCCGCCTCAGCCATTATATTAAACCTTTCCACATTATATCTAGAATTATAGTAGTAAGATCTTGGATAAAAAACAGACTGATGATGAAGATTTACAGCTTTTCCATATTTTTTTTGATTATGTAAAATAACATTGCCATAATATATCAAGTCTTTAGATGTTATTTCTTTATCTACAAGTTCTAATATGTTCTTTTTGGTAAAAACATCACCTGAGTTTATAAAAATAGCAAAGTCTCCTGATGCAAGCTCACGACCTTTATTCATCGCATAATATAATCCATTATCTTTTTCCGAAACTAGTACATCAATAATATCTCTGTTATTCTGTAGTAAGTTCAATGTGCCATCATTTGAATTTCCATCAATCACAACAAATTCAAAATCCTGATAGGTTTGTTCTCTTAAACTTATTAGAGTTTTTTTCATTTCAGCCAATGAATTCATAACTACCGTTATTATACTTATTTTCATCTTACTGAAAATTAAATTTTGTACAAATAATAATTAGGCTCAAATCAGAAAAAATTTACAATTAACTATAGAACGGTAGGTAAACACTACTCATGTCAAATTTCTTTTTTATAAAATATACAGAACTCAGATTCCAAAATGCTGTACATACTAGACTAGCTATTGCTGCGCCTTCTATTCCATAGATCGGAATCAGAATATAATTTAATACAAGATTAATAATTGTGGCAACAAGAAATATATTTCTAAATAACTTTTGATTATTTGTCATCTGTAAAAAAACCCCAACAGCTCCACAGATCGCACCTATTATTTGACCAATTATTAAAAGTTGTAGGGTAAATGTCCCTTTTGTAAATTCATCTCCATAAATAGACATTAGGCTATATGAAAAAAATAGTCCAAAAATAAATATAGGTAAAGATGTCCAAAAAATTAATTTCGAGGATTGCAACAAAGTTATTTGGAGCAATTTATTGTTATTTTCCCCGTATACCTCTGCAAACCTAGGCATAATATAAGCGTAGATTGCTAGTAAGAAAATAGACATATTAGAACTAAATTTAATAGCAATATCATATATACCAACGTCATGTGGTGTTTTAAAATAACTAATCATAAAAAGATCAACGTAATTTACCACAAGAGTCATTGAGGCAAACAGGAACAGTGGAAGACTCTCCTTTAATAATTTTTTTATATCAACTAGTACGATACTATGTATTAGAATTTTCTTACTTATGAGTAATTCTATAGAAGTAATAATTGCAAATGTGTAGCTAATTATCAGATTTATAATTAATAAAAATCTAATGTCAATATCAGTATTAAAATAATTGAAAGCAAGAATAGAGACTATGAACAAACCTCCGAATATTATTAAGTTTTTTAGAACTCCAAAAATAGCCATGTTCTTAAGTCCCCGATATACACTTCTATTTAAACCTAATAGTACTATACCAGGAATAGTCCAAACAGAAATCTCAAAATAAGCTTTATCAAGTCCAAATGAATTTAAAGGTAAAATTTCTAATTCATTAGCAAAATATAGTAACGCACAAACAGATAGTGAAGTTGTCATTGCCAATAAAAAACTTGTCCAATAATAATTACTTTGAGCAACTGAGCTTTTACCGTTATTAAACTCAGCTACATATTTTACAATAATCGTATCAAGACCTAAAATGCAAATGATTAAACAGATATTTAATAAAGTAAAATATAAACTAAATTTTCCCCATAACTCAGCCCCTCCGATCTGACTAATCCACCATGCAAATGAGAATGCCAAAGCACCACCAGCTATTCGTGTCAAAAAAAATACCCCACTTTTTAGTATGAGTTCCCTATGAAATGAGTAATATATTTTTTGTAAAAAATTCAATCGAAAATGAATTGACTATACAACAATAGCAAGATTTCTAGGAGTATCTTGTTCTAACTTCCACGCAGAAAATGCAACTATTACAATATATAGAGAGTACATAAACATAGTTTTTTGCCTTACTGCAATACCAAAATTAGAAAAGATGGACGCGAAAAAACAGGTACCTATCAAAAAAAAGATTAAAGAAAACTTAACAAAGAATGGAGCTGATTTCAGAAATTTAAAAAATCCTTTTGTAAAAAGAATAAGGGTAAAAAATAATGATACTACATTATCAATACCAACCATTATGAAATTGAAGTTTATTTGTTCAAATAGAGGTCTATATAAGTATGAGAATAATTTGAATAGGAAAGGATACCTTGATGTGTCTACAGTAGATCCTCCGTAATCATTTTCAGCATAATAACCCTGACGACCTTCTAAAATCTCAATAATATTAGAAATACTAAAAGAGGTAGAAAACACTTTACTTAAGAAGAATGACATCACTCCATAACCTATTATACTCACAAATACTAGTAATGGAATTTTCAAGGCAGTAACTAACTCTCCCCATATCATTAAAGTAATAAAAAGTGCTAAAATAAACATAATACAAACATGTGGCCGTATAAAGAATATTAAGGTTAAACCTATAATAAGAAGTAAAGGATATTTTCTAATATTCGTAAGCGCATAAGTTGCAAGCATTAAACCAAAAAAGATTAAACTATCTTTACCTAAAGCAACAGTCCACATGTGCTGATTTGGTAAAAATAGAATTAATGGGAAAATATAAACACCTAACCATTTATTCTTGATACTAAAACCTACTTTCTTTGCCATCGATAAAAACAAATAGAAACCTGTCCATCCAAAGGTTGCGAAAAGTATAAAACAGGCTAAATAACTAAAGTTTAAATAGGTATATAAGACGTAGACGATAGACTTTATAAAATCTGATGCTATCCCAAATTTAATTGTAGGGTTATAAAATAAATGAGGATATAAAACTCTTAAATAATACTTTGCTGAATCCGCTCTTATAAATGCAGATTTTGTACCATAATAATAATATAGTGTAATAAAGAAATGATAACCAAAGAAGATAAAGTATAATGTCTTTTCCTTTATTTTGTACATATTAATTATGCGCAAAACAAGGTAAAAACTAAAAATCAGGCATAATAATATACAGATAGTATCAGCAAATCCATTTACATGCGAGTGAGCTTTTAATAAATCTAATTTACTATACCTAGCTTCCAATAAATATTATAATTACCAGTTAAATTCTTTTACTTCTTCATATACCATTCTTATGCCATCTTCCAAAGTAATGCTAGCCTCCCATCCCTTATTTTTTAATCTAGCTACATCAAGTAATTTCCGTGGTGTACCATCAGGCTTCGTAGTATCATGAATAATATCGCCCGAATAAGCTACTACATCTTTTATTGCTTCTGCAAGTTCTAGTATCTTCACTTCTCTTCCCGTCCCTACATTAACAAACTCCCTTTCATTATAATTCTTCATCATAAAGACACAAGCTTCAGCAAGATCATCTACATGTAAAAATTCCCTCTTAGGAGATCCACTTCCCCATAAGGTTACACTAGGAGAATTGTCCCTTTTAGCTTCAATAAATTTTCTCAATAACGCCGGTAACACGTGCGAAGTTTTAAGATCATAATTATCATTAGGCCCATACAAATTAGTAGGCATTGCTGAAATAAAATTACATCCATACTGATCTCTAAATGCTTCACACATTTTTATTCCGGATATTTTTGCTATCGCATAGGGCTCATTTGTTGGCTCTAGAGCATCTGTAAGAAGGGATTCTTCTCTCATCGGTTGCTCTGCAAATTTAGGATATATACAAGACGAACCCAAAAATAATAATTTCTTAACTTCCTGCTTGTAAGCCGCATATATCACATTATTCTGAATCATTATATTTTCATAGATAAAATCAGCTCTATAAGTACTATTAGCTAGAATTCCTCCAACCTTAGCAGCTGCTAGAAAAACATAATCTGGCTTTTGCTCAGAAAAGAAAGCATTAACATTTGCTTGATTTCTAAGATCTAATTCTTTCGATGTTCTTACAACTATATTTTCATAACCTTCATGTTCTAACTTTCTCATAATCGCAGAACCTACCATACCTCTATGGCCCGCTACATAAATTTTTGCCTCCTTATTCATATTCATTTTTTATAGAAAATCCAGCTTCTTTTAACAATTGATTTTTGCGAAATAGCTCTATATCATTTTTAACCATGTCACTTACTAATGATTGTAAATTGTGCTTCGGCTTCCACCCTAACTGAGTTTGGGCTTTAGTAGGATCTCCAATTAATAATTCCACCTCAGTTGGTCTAAAATATGCTGGATCCACTGCTAATATTTCTTTGCCTATCTCGATTTGAAAATCAGAGTTACTACAACTTTCTACTATCGCAACTTCCTCAATACCTGATCCTACAAACTTCAACCCTACACCAATTTCCTGAAAAGCAAATCGGACAAAATCTCTGACCGAGGTTGTTTTACCTGTAGCAATGACAAAATCTTCTGGTTTGTCTTGTTGCAGCATTAACCACATTGCTTTTACATAATCCTTAGCATGACCCCAGTCTCGCTTAGCATCCATATTTCCAAGATAAATTTTATCTTGGAGTCCTAGACCTATTTTAGCAACTGCTCTGGTTATTTTTCTCGTTACAAAAGTTTCTCCACGTAGGGGACTTTCGTGATTAAATAGTATTCCATTACAAGCAAACATATCGTATGCTTCTCTGTAATTTACCGTAATCCAAAAGGCATACATTTTTGCAACCGCGTAAGGTGATCTCGGATAAAAAGGTGTTTTCTCAGATTGTGGTACTTCCTGAACGAGTCCATATAGCTCCGAGGTAGATGCTTGATAAATTTTTGTTTTATCGTTTAATTCCAACAAACGAATTGCTTCCAATAATCTAAGTGTTCCCACAGCATCTACATTAGCTGTATACTCGGGTGTATCAAAACTTACCTTTACATGAGACATCGCTCCCAAATTATAGATTTCGTCTGGTTGCACCTCTTGTATGATTCTGATAATATTTGTACTATCTGTAAGATCTCCATAATGAAGCACAAAGTTTCTATTGTCAATATGTGGATCCTGATACAAATGATCTATACGTCCCGTATTAAAAAGAGAAGAACGTCTTTTTATACCATGTACCTCATATCCTTTCTCTAAAAGTAACTCAGACAGATAAGCACCATCTTGCCCCGTAACTCCAGTAATCAATGCTTTTTTCATTATTATATTAAGTTTAGATTATTATACTGATTGTTGATTTTTTGTGGCTGCATAAAATACTGTAGATTCCAAAATATGTTTAGATCTGATGATTTTTAAAAACAAATAAAATATCCTTTTTAAAAGCGTAAAAAATATATTCTTCTCTTTAATAATCGGAGAGTAAACTTTTACAACTTCATATCCTCCCCATTTTAATTGTTCCTGAACTTGTCCTACACTATACTCCGTAACATGTAACTTAGATACAAACTTAGTACCTACTCCTGCTAAAATCCTAAGCGTATTTCCAAATCTATATCTGCTAGGCGTAGAGATAATAAGTAACCCATTATTTTTAGTAATTCTGCTTATTACGGATAACAGACTTAAAGGATCAGGAACGTGTTCCCAAATATTATTACAAATAACAACATCAAAATAATTATCTGTATAAGGTGGTTTGTACGCATCTGCAACAACAAAATCGATATCTTTAAATTTTTCTACAGCATAATCTATTGCTGTAATTGCGTAGTCTAATCCAAAGACTTCATAAGTGCTATTTTCTTTCTTAATCACATCCGTTAAGTGGCCCTCACCACATCCTAAATCTAAAATTCTGATATTGTCCCCCTTTGTAAATTCCTTTATTAGAGCCACTGTAGAGTTAAATCTCCTCTGATGGAAATTACTATTGATATTATCTGCAACACTGTATGGATCATCTTTCGCATACTCATCAGATATCACTATCGCTTCCGGCGGAATAAACACATAATATCCATTCGGATGTTTAGCCGCTAAGAAGTCTTTTCCTTTCTCAGATCTCCACGTATCTAGAGAACATATATCCTTCGACATATCTAATGTTCTCTGTTCTTTCTCGTTATAGTAAGTATTCATATTGTATATAGAATTAATGCCTTGTAAAACTGGTAATTATTGCTGTTGATATTTTCTGCTTGGCTCCTTATAAGAATTTAACAACATTTTCGCAACTAGAGGAAGTCCTCCTATCTTAAATGCCATGAATTTTGCCAAACTCTTTATAGGATAGTTTAGTCTATAGGAAAGTGGTACTCTACCGCTATGCTCCTTCATAAGGCTTGTAACTTCGTTATACATCATTCGCATACCCCTAATAGAATTATATCGGTGTACTCTGAATCCATCTATTCTAGAATAAATGATGTCTACATCTATATGTTTCTCATCACACTGATTTATTGCTTTGTATATAAAATCACCTTCCGCTGTCACTTTAAACTTATCGGCATTGTAATTTACTGAAGAATAAAAACTTCTAGGAAAGAAAACTGATTGATGATGACGCTTGGGAGCGATTCGGAAAATTTTGTCAAAAAACATAATCGTATTGCCGTAGTACAAAAGCTCTTTATCAAAAATATTGTTAGCAACATCTGACAAACAAGTATGATCTACAAATTCATCTCCTGCATTCATGAAGAGCGCGAAATCTCCAGTGGCTAGATCTTTACCCTTATTCATTGCATAGTACAATCCATCATCTGGCTCAGAAATGATAACATTAATAATATCTCTATTCTTGTCAATTAGATCTAATGTGCCATCCGTAGATGCTCCATCAACAATTACAAATTCTATATTATCATAGGTTTGCTTCCTCACACTATCTAAGGTTTTTTTCAAGTTTTCCTTAGCGTTAAAAACGACTGTTACAATACTTATTTTGCTTTTTTCTGTCATTATATATTGAAGCAATTATTATCTCTATAAAAAATACTTGTACAACTTTTTCTACTATAAATAGGACCCATACCGTAAAAATCTAATCTTCTAAATCCATTTTCAGCAAGAAAATCTGTCCCCGTTTTTAAGTCTTTAGCATAATGCTTACTTGTATTATCTAAGAATATTATCCCATCATCTGTTAGAGAATCCAGAGAGTGCATCATACATGAATTTCTGAATAATCCGTCGACCACTACAATATTAAATTTACGTCCTGTTTGCTTCAAGGAAAATACATAATCATTTTCCGTATTAGTAAATGCCATTGCATGATATCCAATCTCTCTCATATCATCAGGAATTTCTATTAATTTAACCTCCAAGTTCTTGTAATTGTACTTATCATTTGACATGATAATTTTATGCCATTCTGGACTATGCTCAATAGAGATAATACTTTTAGCATTTTTGGCATAATAGATAGAGGAATTACCTGCTCCAAATTCAAAAATATCTAAATTTTTATGTATCCTATCTTTAATAAAATCAATGAATGGATACGTCAACCATGGAATAGCTTCACCATGGATATCTACAGCTTGCCTTGTCTTTACCGATTTGAACCACCCATTTTCTTTTGGTGCACTGTCCATAAAAATTAGTCTTGCTATCGCTTCTAGTCCTAAAAAATGTAATATTTTCCTAGCTATTCCTTTCATTTAATTCTCTTTTAATTTATTAAATACGTGTTTCTTATATAAAGCTCTATTTTGTTTAGCTTTTCGATATCTTTTATAAGTATCATATCTTAATCGAGTCAGGAACCACGTAAGATTATTAGACTTGATTCTATTTCTAAAAAAGTCAGAAAGATACTTAGTTCTCTCTGAAATATACTGTTCTCTAGATTTTTGCAACTCTTGGGAGTATAATCCTAATTCATCTATTATATTCTGACTACCAACTTTTAGCTCATCAACTCCTAGATAAACAACAATAGGTTTTTGTTGTACTACTTTATTATTTTCAATTTTTAAATCCCAAATAAAGGCTTTCCGATTAAATTCTGACATGGTAAAAATTGGCTTCTTCATTGCTGTTGAGTAGACATCATCAAAACATAAATTACCCAGACTGTAGGCTATATGTGATCCATTATATTCTTCAATTCCCTGGATTACGTGTGGATGATGTCCAACCATAATATATGGATGTTTTTTTGCAAATTGTCTGCACATCAATACATGGTCATAGTTAGGTGTATGCACGTGTTCTTGTCCAAAGTGTAGGTTTAGTATACATAAATAACCGGCCTTACTTTTAGCATCTAATCTATTTTCTACCGTTCCTATATCTAATACATTTACACCCTTATCCATACCTATAGGATGAGTCGAATAACAGCAGTATCCGTGAAAAGATAGTTTGTTACCGTCTAGCTCGAGGTCAAATTCTTTATCATTAATTCCAATGAATTCTATTCCATGTTCTTTAAGCGTACTACAAGTAAGGTCTAAACTACCTTGCCCAAAATCATAGATATGATTGTTAGCTAAAGTGACCAAATCAATATTTAGCAATTTTAATAATTCAACATTCTGAATTGAAGATTTTATATGTGCTGATTTGGGAGCATACGGCTTTTGATCAGAAACAAATGGAGTCTCTAAGTTCCCAACTACGTAATCAAAGTCCTTAAGCAAATTTGCTACAGGCTTAAAGTACTCAGCTGCATTAGGATTATGCTCAAGAGAATTTTTACCGAAAAAAGCTAGGTCACCGATGAAAGCAATACGCATATTAGTTTTGCTCTTTTATTAGGTTTTTTATAAGCGCGAATTTTCCGCTTTTCTCTCTTTTTATCTCATCCACATATTCTATTTTAACCTTAGTCTGTTTGCCAAATCTAAAGATCATTTCTTTGAATATCAATTTTTCATCTTCAACTTTATAGAGATCTTTGTCAACAACAAGTTTGATTGTAATCTCTTCCATATTGTATTGCACAAACTGCATATTTACAATATTATTCGGCATACCTTTTATAACATCTGCGAGATGGCTAAGACTAATTTTACCTCTTTCTGTAGAAAATAGAAAATCTACTTGTCTACCTTCTATATTTCCAACAATAGGATGAGAAGAGCCACACGTGCATTCTCCTTCTAAAAAAGTGATTTTATCTCCTATTCTGTATCTTATCAAAGGCGTTCCATGCGAAGAAAACGAGGTGATCAACATTTCATCCCCGAACTGAGTAGCATATTTTTCTATTACGCCAGTATCCAAGTTGTAATGTAGATTATTATCAATACACTCCGTAATAAAACAAGCTCCTTCCCCGGATGCGTACTGATTATAAATCTTAGCTTTAAAAACTCTTTCAATTATTTCTCTATGAAAAGGTAAAAGAGTTTCAGAGGTTGTAAAAATTGCTTTGGGCACGAATTCAAGTTTACTGTTTCTTGATTCAATAAACTTTGCCAATTCATAATAAGCAGAAACAAATCCATTTAAAACTTCTGGCTTATACTGGTTTAAGTCTTTGATATAATATGGAATATTTTCTTCACTTAAATCAAATGTGGAATAGAGTCTTTGATTATATGTAGAGTTGTGTCTCCAGAAAATATTCTTCTTTTTACTATTAGCGTCATTAGTGTACTCTTTGCCACTAAAAGTAGCTTTCTTCATTTTAAAAGGATCAATTCCTAAACGAAATTTAAAAGCATCCAGATATGCCATTCTCTTTTGAGCGTCCTCTATTGTAAAAAAAACTTTTATGGCTTTACCTGTTGTTCCACCTGTAAAAGAAACTTTAGATCCGCGCTCAGGAATTGTGTATATATCCTCAATATTTTTTCTAAAGGTTTCTTTATCTAATATTGGTAGTAAGTGTAAATCATTAACAGTTTGAACCTTACTTATATCAATACCTTTATAGAAACGCTTATAGAAAATACTATTTTTAACAGCGTATGAAATAAATTTTCTTAATTCTTGATTTTGATACTTCTGCTCTTTCTCAAAGTCAGAATAATCTTTTTCTAAATTCTTCTTAAGTTCTCTCTGATAAATTTCTCCATATCTCTGCTTATAGAGCTTTTTACCATACTGTGATATCATAACATTTTGAAACCAAATCGGACTCGTGGAGTATAGTTTCTTTAAATATTTATTCATGTTATATTGAAAAAAAAATTATAAATTAAATATTTTCGTTTACAAACACACAATCAGCATCTAATGGCAATCCGGATTTGGGATGCTTCATTAAGCCCATATTACCATAGAATTTAAACCCTAAAGGAATTAACATGCTGTAGATATCATCGAAGAAGGGTTGTCCTTTATATAACTCTTGAAAAGATAGTTCAAGAAGTAGAAATTTAGCCTTTGAGAAAACATTTATTCCACCCAAGAGAACTTCCTTTTCAAATCCTTGGACATCTACTTTAATCATTAAATTCCCTCTAATATCTAATTCTGATTCGAGGTCATCTAAACGTTTTACCTGTACCGTTTTTTTCGTATTAGTTGAAGCTTTGGGAAATGCATCTTTATGTAAATCGGCCATTGGCAAAAAAGATGATGATGGATCGTGACTACTTTCCTCCATCTCTAACTCAGAAGGAGCGCTTCCTAAACCAATATTATATGATTTAAAGTTCTTATAACCATTCATTAATTTTTCCATTTTTGAGTAACAACTAGGCAATGGCTCAAAAGCAATTATTTTTGCATCTGGAAATAGATATTCCATTGTTTTGGAAAATCTACCTATGTTACCTCCAATATCTAGTATTGTATCTATTTTTAAATCGTGGATCCATGGTTGATCCAATTTGATATAAAAATCTGAAATAACTCCCTTCCTACGCAAGAGCATCGGTCCGGGATGTTTTAGGAAAACAATAAATTTATCGAACCAATATGATAGTGATAATTTCATTTAAATAAAGTGTTTGTTAATTTTAAAATTCTAAAGTCTCTTCTATCTACTTTAAAAGAAATTTCTAATCAAGGAGGAATATTTTTTCATAAGAAAGTAAAATATTTTTGATCCTATAAAAGACGTATCATTTTGTTTATATAAATAATAAGCCTCCTTAATTCTAAAGTCAACTAATTTTTTATGGCTAAAAACATGATCGAGTTTTAATAAATTTTTCCAAAGGTGTAATTCTCCATCATAAGTTCTTTTGAGATTTTTCTTTATAATATTAGAAAGACCTCTTGTATGTTGTCTGTAAACAGAAAAGTACTCATTGTGGATTTTGATTTTTTCTTCTTTAGTTGAAAGTAAAACCAATGCTTTGTCACCAGTATAGATCTCAGAATACCACAATGGAAAATCAAAATCTGACCTAAATAAAAAAGAAGAAGTTTGACTCACATTTTTAATTATGTAATCCTTAGCAGTTAAATAAGGTCTATTCCTCGTCATCCTAGGCTCTTTTCTTTCTATAAGTTCTCCAGTCAGATTATTTAGTAATTTAATTTTACCACATGAAAAATTATATTGATCATTTGATTCAAGAAAATTAATTTGTTTTTGAAGCTTTAGAGGATCAATCCAATAATCATCACCTTCACAAATTGCAAAGTATTTACTTTCACTAGATAGAAAGCCATACATTGCATTAAATCTGCCTGAAGGTTTTTCCAAGATGGATATATTATTTTCTCTAGCATGCAAAACACATTTTATCTTATCAGGATATTTCAAGGCATACTGTCTACAAATTTTTCTAGTATCGTCAGAACTATTATCCTCACCTAAATAGATTACAAAAGGATATTCCGTCCTTTGATTTAATATACTTTGGAGACATTTATCAATATATTTTTCATGATTATATGCATAGACAAAGACAGTAACTATAGGTTCGCTACCATTCTGACTAAAAGGTAACTCCGTTATAGGAACTTTTTGAAATTTACTTAAAAATAGATCTAAGTTGTAAGTCTTTCTCAAACCCTATTTGACTTGAGAATGAATATTGGTCTATTTAAAAATTCTCCTAGTGAATCATCTCTTTTTAAATTATCTTCATTAGGAGGTTTATATGTAATAACATTTTCAATAGATTCTGCAATACCAATATGTTCTACTACCCAATTATCTTCTATACCAGAAGTCACAAAGTCTATCATTTCTGATTTAGTGCCATTTTCAAAAAGCAACTTCGAAGTATTTCCTTGCCAACAATAGCCCATCTGGAATATAATATGATCTGTACAATAGCTCATATTGTTAAGTTGGTTTATAATTCCTTCTTTTGCTTTTTCGATGTTTAAAGAATTATCTCCGTAATCATCTCCTAAATGGTGTAAAACATTTAAAAGCAAAACAATATCATATTTTCTAGAAGTATGTTTTTCATCAAATAAAAAGTAGTCATTAGTTACTTCTACTTTCGATTCTAGCTCAATAGCTTTTGCTGCTAATGCTACAAATTCAGAATGCTCTTTATGTCCTTCAAAATGATGAACACTTTTCGCTCCTGCATCTAAGGTTTCAAAAGAAAAATAACCTGAATTTCCGCCAATATCTATTACACTTTTATCTGTAAAATTAATTTTATCCTTAAAGTAATCCATTCTCTCTTTCTCAAACCTTGACCTGACTTCTATATTATCATTACTTAAGATATTTAATAATAAATTAGGAAGTATTTGATAATTAGAATGCTTACTGTTTTTTGCGTATAATTCTTTTAACTCATTAATTAGACTCATATAATTCTTTTTTAAATATTTCAATTGTGTCTTTTCTATTATATACATCTATAGACAACCAATCTTTTAAATTTAGGAAAAAGTCATCTTCCTCTCCTTCATGAAAATATAGTTTCTGTTTGCTTTTGGCTATACCACCAAACCAAAAATATTTTACTTCATTGTTAATAAAATGATAATTATCATTACTTTCTTCTAGAAAATCAAAATCCAATAAATATTGGTAGAACAGATTAACATTCGCATCTACAAACAATTGTGAAGGCCCCCAAAACCTAGGATTTGCTTCTATCATTATTTCTCGATTACCATCAATTTTTAATTCTATCATTATTAGACCTCTAAAACCTAAATTCTTAAACATTTTCTCATAAAGTTCTGAAGTATTCGTATTGTGATAATTAGTTGGTTCTGCTGCTAAAATTGATTTTCCATTCGATTGTTGGACTATGTTTTTTTGAGAAAACTTGCTTACACCTCCATCTTTATGAAAATAGTATAAAAGATAAATACTTTGACCGTGTACAAATTCCTGATAGTAAAAATTATCTATTTGAAAATTGAGACCAAAAAATTTTTTATCCTCTTCATTATAAATTAAGACAGGAGCATATATGTTTCCATTTTTATCAAAATAACTTTTGGGTTTAGCTACAAAAGGAAACGTTATATCCTCCATATTAGGAAATTCCTTAGGGGTATCTATTCCATGTTTATTGCACATTTTACCAAATGAATATTTATCAGAAATCTCTTTGTATAAGTTTAAATCAACCAAAGGAATCACACAGTTAATTTCATTAAACGCAGCTATATTTTCAAGCGCAAATCTATTTAATGCCTCTGTTGAAGGAGCTATCATAGATGAAGTACAACCAGATTCTAAATGAGCTTTTTCTATCAATTTTATGATATAATTTATTTCTAATTTCTTTTCTTTTCTAATTATAAAATTGTCTTTGGCATAAGGTGTTAATAGAATGGGATCATTTTCATCTCTGGCAAGAATCATGTATTTAATATTTAACTTGGAAATTGTTCTTAAGAAAGCGACTATAGCTCTCTGATTATACCCTGAAAAAATAATTACAAGTTTCTTATTCATACTAATGCTAACGCTTTTGAATTATAATTATAAATATTTTTTTGCCCAAGAAGGATTAAACCCTGTATTCTCTATCAAATTAATGACGTCCTCCTTAAAAAATTCAATTAAATTTGATTCCATCTCATCTAATAGCTGTATATTATAGTTATTCACATTAAAATTATCTAAAGTTTTAACGTCTCTTTTAATAAAACTCGAAGCACTTTTTACATCGCTATTAGATTTCTGCATTTTTTCAAAATAATGCATATCAATATTTAGAAAACTTGACAACATTCCCAATTCAACTTTCTTATTGATTTTTAGTGCATGACTATCCATCAGATGGATTTTTTCTTTATCAAAATATTTATAAAAAGCCTTTAACTGATTAAAATATAAAGAACATGCACAGTAGTTGTGAAATCTTTTTATTGTTTTCATCTCCATATTCTGTTGGAAAGCCTTTTCAATTGATAGCATCTCTATCATATGTGTTCCTCTATGTTTTTGTCCAAAATTAGAATTTAGATTACTATAGTAAGAATAGTGCGAAATCGCTCTTTCTATCGGATCTCTCAGCAATACAACAATTTTAGAATTCGGATTAAATTTCTTTATTAACCTTGCACTCTTTATCGAATCATGCAGATATACAGGTGAGGCGTCTATAGATACTTTTGCACTATTATTCAAGTGATCTGGAAACTGTAATAAATACCACTTTATACTTTTTCTACTATTATATGAAAAAAAACAAGGCTCTTTATTATCTGTTGTGAAAACATCTGGATGTCCGCTGAGATAATGATATAATGAAGTTGTACCACTTTTCATCGCACCTATAATGAAAGTATTCGGGATTAATTTCTTTTGTTTAAGGATTTTAGACTGAACCGGATTTGAAATCGTATTTAACAGAAAATCAATTCTATTTTTGAATCGTTTCATATATATTAATTATATCTTCTTTTTTTATACTATCAGATAAAGGAAGGCACAATATTCTTGAACTAATTGATTCTGATATAGGACAATCGGTTTTTTCAACATATGGTAAGTTATTTAAACTAGGGTAGAAATATCTTCTAGGAAAAATATCCAACGAATTTAAATTTTTAATTGCTTCAATGACATCTAATTCTGTATTAAAAATGATTGGGAAATAATGATAATTCCAATCTGTGTGTTCACGTATTTTTAGCAACTGAACTTCGTAATCTTTAAATAAACTAATGTAGATATTAACGGCGTCCCTTCTTCTAGTAATTATATTATCTATATGATCAAAAACCGCATGTCCCATTGCCGCTTGTAATTCACTCATTTTTGCATTAGTCCCAAGTCCTAAGAATATTTCCGGACCCTCATGTCCAAAATTATGATGATAGTATAGCTTTTTCTGTAATGCTTTATCTTTTGTAATCCAACATCCTCCTTCTCCTGTATGAAAGATTTTAGTTGCATGAAAACTACATGTACTTACATCACCATAGTTGAAAATACTTTTTCCCTTATACTTTACACCAAAACAATGCGCTGCATCGTAAATTACTTTTAGGTCATACTTTTCAGCAATCTCTTTAATAAGTAAAACATCGCAAGGATTCCCAAAAACATGTGTCGCTAATATAGCTGAGGTTTTTTCAGTAATAGAACGTTCGATTTTAGTGGCGTCAATAGTTAAATGATCACTTTCGATATCAATAAAGACAGGCTTACAATTTTCCCAGACTATACTTGATGTGGTAGCTACATAAGAAAATGGTGTGGTGATTATTTCTCCTTTTAATTCAAGTGCTTTAATTGCTATTTGTATTGGTAGTGTTCCATTTGTTGTTAGAGTTAGAAAAGGGACTCCTAAATAATTTTTCAACTTTGTCTCCAATTCCTGTACCAAAACTCCTCTATTTGTAAGCCAATGCCTATCCCATGCTTTAGATAGGTATGAACTAAAATCTTCAATAGCAGGTAAAAATGTTTTGGTTACGTTTAGCATATTTAATTATTAATGTGAAATTACAAGTTGATCTAATATGATTTTTTTTATTTCCATATAAGACTTTCTTTTTAAAATTTCATTGGTTATAAAAAACAATAGAGTAGCTGTAACAATTTGGATAATAATTTCTATTGAGTATGGAAGATTTAGAAATAATCCTAAAAAATATGTTAGAGAGCATATTATAATGGAATTAAACAAATTTGGAATTACATCCCTTACTTGAGAAACCATCTTATAATCAATTAATTTATAGGTCCAATATCCGTGGATAAATAAGGCAACTATACTATTACATAACATTCCTAGGATAAGTATTTTTATACCAAAGTGTATTCCTAAGTATAATAAAGGAATTGCTATTATCTTTTTTATTACAGATAATTTTAAAAACAAATCTGATCTTCCCTCAACCATTAGAATTCTAAGACTTAAGGCATTTAAAGGTTGAAAAACACCCGTTAAACAAAGTAATTGTAAAATCCAAATACAAGGTCTCCATTGCTCTCCTATTAGCAATATTACTAATGGCTCGGATATTGCTGCCAATCCCAACATGCACATTGATGAGATTAATAAAGTACCTCTAACTAATCTTCTAAAATTTCTAGATAATCGTTCTCTATCACCTCTTATACTTGACAGAACAGGATAACTTACTCTATTAATGACAGCACTTAATTGATTCGATGATAAAGATTTAAATTGATCAGATCGCGTGTAATATCCTAACTGAATTGTTGAATAAAACTTACCTATAATAAATAAAAAGGCATTTCTATATACCATATCTAATAACTGGCTTAACAGCAAATTTCTCCCAAACCCAAATAATTCTTTGAACGATACTTTACTAAAAATCCAACTTGGCCTCCAGTCTACATAATACCAAAATAAAATAGTTGATGCTATATACCTAACTAACATAAGACAGACTAAACTCCATACACCATAACCTTTAAGAGCCATTACTATTGCTATAACTCCAGAAATTATAGATGCAATTACAGAAATTTTACTCTGTTTTTTAAAGTCTATCTTTTTTATTAAATGCACTTTATGAATAGCTGCTAATGCATTAATAACTAATCCAAAGCTTAAGACTTTTAACATTTGATGAAGCTCTGGTTCTTCGAAATATAAGCTTATTTTTTTAGAAAAAATAAACAACAATAAGAAGGCTATGAAGCTAATCATCATATTAAAATGGAAGGTAGTAGAAAAGTCCTTTTCAGTACAATCATTTTTACGAATTAATGCACTGCTCAATCCACTATCAATAAATACCTGAGATATCGTAATAAATATTGTAATTAAACCAATTAAACCGAATTCCTTAGGTGACAATATTCTAGCTAGCACTATTCCAGTAAGAAATTGAATTCCTTGATTAGCTGAACTATCAACTAAACTCCAGAAAAATCCATGAATAGTTTTTGATTTTAAACTCTGAATCAATCTCTATTTAATTATCTATAAAGAATTCACAGTGATCAGAATTAAGAATCTTTACAATTCTATCAGATTCGAAATAAATTTTATCTCCTGACACTTTAGAAAGGTCTACAAGAAACAATCCGTCTTCTATTTTTTCTTTAGTTATAGTTTTTCCAGCTGAATTCAAAACTTTAAACCTTTTCGAACTTACAAGTAGTTTATCTTGTCCTTCAATATTATAGGCGTATCTTCCGAGACTTATAGGTGTTCCGCACTCAATAATAAGATTTTCTGGCGCCATCCAATCTAAGGAAAATTTAACATTCGTTAGTTTCCAGTATATTTTATATCTGCCTTTCTCAGGCAAAGATATTTGTGTACTTTTATTTCCTCCTTCTTTGAAGATTTGCACATCTATTTGTTCCCCTCTTTCATTGTAAACAGAAATCCCTACCATAGTCCCAAATCTTTTAGGACTAATTTTCTTAGCTTGAAAACTTAAATCAATTTTCTTCCTTGCATCTACTTCTACTGTAAAATTAAACCCTCTCTGACTTCTAATTTTAAGAGCGTTTTTTGGAATCTCCGTGCTTCTAACTAATGATCTGCGTCTATCTATAGATCTTACCTTACTTTTTTTGTCCTCCATTAGTTTGTTGACTAATTTGCTGTTCTTATTCTGATTCAATTTAGAATAAGGATGAGGGATTGTTTTTAAATTTTTCCAATATTGGGCCGGCTTATGTAATTCTCTGGATCTTCCACCCCTCTTGTATCTATCCATGTTATAAGTTCTCATGAAGGGACTAGAAAGCCAATATGAGTGGACCATCAAGCTAGGCAAAATAGAATAAGAGAAATCAATTAAATTATCTAAAGATTTGTCAAGTTTAGTAGAGTCATTCCTACTAGATTTTACATCATCTGCGTAAAATAAAAAAGATGCATATTTTTCAAATTCTTCAATACGTTTAACATCTAAGTCATTATCCGCGTTTCTCTTAGCTTTCCTAAAATCATCAAAAACTAGATATTTCTCAAAACTAGGAATAAATCCATTTTCTGACCATCTTCTGAAAATCCTTTCCATATCTAGTTTACCTTTACCGAAACAATCAGTTAATAAATTATCTAGTAAATCATCTTGCTTTTTAGAATTATCAAAACTAATCTGAGATAACAGATATAATGGTATACCTACGGCTCCTATACTATAAGTTGTCTCGATTCTAAAACCATCTACATTATATTTATTTAGAAAATCAATCTCTTTCTGAGGTATGCCTAAAAACTTATTCAAAGGCTTACCTTTAGTGGTTACCAATAATGACCAATAATAGTATATCTCGATATTATCAAATTTTGCTTTCCAATCTTTTACAATATTGTCAGCAAAGGTTTCATGCTGGAATCTCCAAGGTACTAAGGTTACATATAGATTCTTATGTAGATCAATATTAGGCACAGCAGTATGTTGATTATATGCTAATAGTGCAATTTTTACATTAGGATAAGCTTTCTCCAAATGCTCAGCTACTTTATTAGCTAAATAAAATACTTGATCGCTTATATTTCCAATCTTTCTGCAAGCTTCGCAATCACAAAATCCTGAGCCATCGGATGGCTCAACTCCTATCGATTGGGCATTTAAATGATCTTTTCCGAATCGATTAATTTTTTCTCGAAGTAATGCCTCTCTATCCTTGATAAATAATTTTACTAACCCCGGATTTCCTACACACAGTTTAGTACTTAGTTTCGGCTTATCTATTTTTAATGGAGAAGCTAGAAATTGTGGGTTTTTGAAAAGAACATCCTTGTTTCTACGTATAAAGTCTTGCCATGCATGACCTATTCCTTTAGTTTCATTTCCCCACAGGTTTCGATCCATCCATATTTTCCATTCTGATTTTACTATGTTTTCAGGATCTCCTGGAAAATTTCTTGGGAATCCTCCTCCGCCAAAAAAACTTCTATTACCTATACTTGGTTTTATTAGTCCTTTCTTGGCCAACAATTGTTTATGTTTATCGGGATATATTTTCCAGATTTCTCCTGGGAAATACCACTTCATTCCAAGTTTGTCAAGATACCAATATAATCCATTTCTTATTCCTTCAGAGAAATGCCCATAGATAAGAAGTTGGTTTTCATTAACATCAATATAAAAAGACTGTCTAGAATTTTCTAACGCTCTAGCTACTTCATTAGGAACATATTCTGAATTATCCGTAAGAACAATGTTCGTATTTGTAAATACGTCCTTACTTACACAGTCTCGGAAATGAATCAGAAAGTCGTCTAGGCTAGTATCTAGTGTATGCTTTTCATCCTTGCTATAATTTATGGTACTTTTTTGACCATAAACAATGTGCTTTTGAGATACACACGCTGTAAAGCAAAGTAAGATACTTACGTTAATAAAAAAATTAAATTTCACTTTGTGTTAAACTTGTCACTTTACAATATCATATATTCTATGTGAAACGATTGATTTAGCAATTTTGATTAATCAAATCAATTTAAGTCAAAATTATAAATATTCATATAGAATCTATTCCACCATAATATCATCATAAATCTTTTTGACTATAAAGAACACAATTGCAATAATTGATCCCATAATAAAAGCTGTAGTAAATGCCCGTTTCCAAGATACTATAGTAGGAACAATAGGGCTCCTCGGTAAATCTATAACCTGTACGACTGGGGTCATATTTCTTAATGCAAAATCTGTAGCTTCCAATTGCTTTACAACTTCTGCATACATAACATTAAGAATAGCTGCTTGTCTTTCTAATCTTATCTGACGTAAGTAACCTTTGACTGTTACTAAATTCCTATTACTGTCTTTGAAATCTGCAAGAGAGTATTCCGCACCTTTAAGTTCTGCAAGTACAGAATCTCTTTTAAACTCCATTATCCTATAAGTTTTTTTCTGCTTCTCAACACTTTTTTCTATAAAAAAAGAACTTAACTGTTTGTATACATTATTAAGTACCCCTAATGTAAGATCTGCATGCTGTGTAGTCATCCTTATTGCCATAATACCCGTCTCCTCATTTAGCTGTGAATTAAGTGCTGGTGGAATGCCTGCTATAGGATTCCCGTTAATTTTCTCATATAACAATCTCAAAAACTGATTTTCTCTGTTAGAAAAATTATCTAAATCATCATTATCGAATCTAAAGTCTTGGTGATCTAATAAAACTTTAGGCCATGCGACCTTATATACAGGAATAAAAGGCCACTTGTAATCTTTCACTAGGAATGATATATCGTAGTAATCTAAAAAATGATTTGCAAGAAAATCTTTTTTACCATCTAGTGAAACAGAATCAAAAAGTGTGTTATGAACAATTTTCTTACTCTCAAATAATTGTAAAATCTTACCTAAATTATCACCGCTACTTGTACCACCACCAAATATTCCACCTAGTATATCAGCTGGATTAAATCCTCCTTTCTTTTTTGACTCATCCATCATAAATGTGAGGTTCTCGCTATATGATAGTGGAGTCATATATGCCATTAAACCTTTAAATAAACCGAATAAAACACCGACTAGTACAATCCACTTCCACTTTGGAATCAAATGGCTTATAAAGGATTTCACATAAAGTATAACATCCCTTATTCTAAGTTCCTTATATTCTTCTTTTTGGTAATTATTCGACATCTATGTTCTTTGCGAAAAAAAATCGGTCTAGTGTAATTTTTTATAAATTTTCTAGTAAATCTAGAAGATATTTTCCATACTCGCTCTTCTCAATCTCTTTGCCTAGTTTATATAACTGGTCTCGATCTATATATCCCTTTCTGTATGCAATTTCTTCTATACAACTTATTTTAAATCCTTGTCTTTTTTCTATTACTCTTATAAATTCTGAAGCGTCGTGTAGAGAATCAAAAGTCCCGGTATCTAGCCATGCCGTACCACGGTTAAACACTTTCACTGAAAGTTTACTTTCTCCTAAATAATGACTATTTATATCAGATATTTCATATTCTCCTCTTGCAGAAGGTTCTAAATTCTCAGCGATTTCTATTACAGAATTATCATAAAAATACAGTCCAGGAACTGCGAAATTAGACTTAGGTCTAGTAGGTTTCTCTTCTATGGATATGGCATTATGATGATCATCAAATTCAACAACTCCATATCTTTCAGGATCAGAAACTCTATAGGCAAACACTATCCCTCCCTCAGGATTAGAACAGGATTCTAAAATTCTTGTCATGCCTGCTGCGTAAAATATATTATCTCCCAAGATTAATGCTACCTTATCGCTTCCTACGAAATCTTTACCTATAACAAACGCTTGAGCAAGTCCATTAGGAACTTCTTGAATTGCATACTGAAAATTGCATCCATACTTCTGCCCATCTCCTAATAATCTTACGAATTGATCGTTATCTTGGGGAGTTGTAATGATCAAAATATCTCTTATCCCTGACAACATAAGTATTGACAGAGGATAATAAATCATTGGTTTGTCATACACGGGCATGAGTTGTTTTGATATGCCCTTCGTAATTGGATATAGTCGTGTTCCCGATCCTCCTGCTAAAATTATTCCTTTCAAGATGTTAGCTTTTCAATAAAAAAAATTAGTTTCTTTGTACCTATTTAAAAACTATCAATTTTTTATTATACATAATTTTTCCTTTTGTGTGTATCGTAGCAAAGTAGATTCCAGCTCTTAATTCATTTCCTATTTCTAAACTCCCTCCACTCCTAATAACCTGCCTATCAAAAACAGTACCCATAGCATCATACAACACAAAAACTGCATCGTTAATGTTATTATCAAATGTACAAGATAAATCTGCAGTATTTAATATTGGATTCTCGATAATACAATTCAGATTAGCTAGTAAGTTTTCTTCTACAGCAGACATTATATCAACAACTTTCCAACTTTTGCTACACTGCTGGTCTACAACCCACTCTCCATCTACCCACATAGAATAATCCTCTGATGTAATATCACCGTTCTGGTTGTAGTTGAAATCCGACATAGTTGAATTAACTAATCCACCCATTCCGTCACTAACCTGTGTTATACTCACATTTAAGTTTTGAGCACTGGTGTAGGTATTAGTAATTTCTAGTGTAGGAATCCAGCTAGATCCATCCCATGTATCTCTAGCTTCTTTTGTAATATTTCCACTACTATTATAATCAAAATCTACTCTTGATGAGTTGACTAATCCTCCCATTCCATCACTTAAACTTGTTGTGACAATATTCGGGTTTTGACTAGAGGTATATGATGTAATTGTTTCAGAAATAGGTGACCAAGCACTTCCATCCCAGATATCTCTAGCTTCTTTTGTAATATTCCCACTACTATTGTAGTCAAAATCTACTCTTGTAGAGTTAACAATTCCACCCATTCCATCGGTAATTGCCACAATTTGCATATTGATTTGTTGGTTACCTGTAAACGTCGTAGATATTTCTGAAGCAGGTTCCCATTGATCGTTATTCCAAATTTCAGTTCCAATAAATATAATGTTACCGCTACTGTTATAATTATAGTCAAGTCTTGTAGAATTCACTAAGCCTCCCATTCCATCACCAACTCTAGTTGTGCTTATATTCAAATTTTGAGCACCTGTATATGTGTTAGTAATTTCTAATTCAGCATTCCAGCTAGTTCCATCCCATGTATCTCTAGATTCCTTTGTAATGTTTCCACTGTTATTATAATCAAAATCTACTCTTGTAGAATTCACTAAGCCTCCCATGCCATCGCTTAATCTTGTTGTTTGGATATTTGGAAGTTGACTAGATGTATATGAAGTAACTACATCAGAAACAGGTGACCATGCACTTCCGTCCCAAACGTCCCTTGCTTCTTTTGTTATGTTACCGCTATTGTTATAATCGAAATCTACTCTTGTGGAATTCACTTCTCCACCCATTCCATCTCCAACAACCACTGTTTGTAGGTTCAAATTCTGAGAGGAAGTATAGGTATTTGTTATTTCAGTAACTATTTGCCAACTTGTGCCATTCCATTCTTCATTAGTTTCTTGTGTAACATTTCCGCTTTGATTATAAGAAAAACTTTGTTGAGTTACATTTTCTCCTGAAGCTTGTACAAGCATCGTTCGAACGTTATTTGAGTTGGTATAAGAAAAAGTAATACACGTATCTTGAGTAGACTCTACACCGCAACATTCTGTCAATGGAAGAGACTCCGTCTGGCTAAAAAGAGAAAAACTACTAAAGGTTAAGATTAAAAGTAAAAGATTAAATCTCATTAGATTATGATTTTATTAATATATTAAAATTAAATAATATGTGTAATATGTTGATTGTATGAAATTTGAAAGCAAATATACAGTGTTATTAGAATTTATTCAATAATAAAACCTATTTAAAGTTATAAAGTACATTATGCGACGTCATTTCTGATTTTGTAGACTAAATCTATTACTGGTTTGATATCAGATAGGCCGAAACCTTTACCTTCTAATATTTTGTAGTAAGATTCTGTATGTAAATTTTCAAAACCATAATTTAAATCTATTTCTTGACCATCCATATACAAATACTTAAAAGTCTTATCTCCTTTTTCTATAGATTGTGAGGGAAGATCTTCTGAATTGATGCTTAAGTCCCATTCTACAACAGCCTTTTCTAGATTTAAAGTACCTTTTATTTTGGATGAGGAATTATGCGAGTTTTTATTTGATATTACTTTACCAAAAATCCAAATCAACACATCAAAAAAATGAATACCAATATTGGAAGCTAATCCTCCAGATTTTTCTTCTTCTCCTTTCCAGCTTACGTGATACCATTTTCCTCTTGCAGAAATATACTTTAACTTGACCTTATGTATTTTATTAGATGTATCAGCTTTTACTGATTCTCGAAGTTGAATAAGCTCAGGATGCAATCTAAGTTGCATTATGTTATTTATTTCACCAGCATATTCATTCTGTGATTTTTCTAAAGATTCTAAGTTCCATGGATTTAGAACTATAGGTTTTTCGCAAATAACTTTTGCTCCGATTTTTAATCCGTATCTAATATGAGCGTCATGTAAATAATTAGGACTACAGATACTTACATAGTCTAGATTATTACCCTCCCTTTTAAATTTCTCTAAAAACCTATCAAACCGTTCGAACTCAGTAAAGAAATCTGCATTAGGGAAATAACTATCTAAAACTCCTATGGAATCGTTAGGATCTAAGGCAGCAATAAGATTATTACCAGTATCCTTAATAGCTTTCATATGCCTTGGCGCTATGTAACCTGCGGCACCTACTAATGCAAAGTTTTTAATAATTTTCTAATTTGTAAAAAATGACAGAGTTAAACATTTGCTGTTTAGTTTTTCTTTACTTTATCATTTACTAATGAATAAGAATTACCATCCTTGTTACACTTGGCTATACCCTTTTCGTCAAACTCTAACCGCTCTCCGAAGTCGCTCATCCAACCTACATGTCTTACAGGATTTCCTACTACTAATTCAAAATCCTTGATGTCTCTATTCACTACTGCTCCTGCACCTATAAATGCATATTTGCCAATGCTATTGCCGCAAATAATTGTTGCATTCGCACCGATTGTTGCTCCTGTTTTCACAATCGTCTCTTTAAATTCTGCTTTTCTATCTACCGAGCTTCTCGGATTAATAACATTTGTAAAAACAGCAGACGGTCCTATAAAAACATCATCTTCACATCTTACACCTTCATAGATAGATACGTTGTTTTGCACTTTTACAGAATTACCTAAAATCACATTATTTGCAATCATCACATTTTGACCTAGGACACAATTCTTTCCAATTTTAGAACTTGACATAACATGACAAAAATGCCAAACTTTAGTTCCTTTTCCTATGATGACTTCATCATCAATGTAAGAGGAAGCATGGACAAAAAATTGATTTGTCTCAGCCACTAAGCAAAGAATTTTTTAACATGGTCAATTATATAACTCTGGTCCTTACTGTTCATCTCAGTATGTATCGGGAGAGAAATAACTTCATGACATAACAACTCTGTATTGACTAATTTCATTGCTTGATCATATCCCTTAAAAGCTTTTTGATTATATAATGGTACAGGATAATATATCATAGATGAAATTCCCTTTTCCGCTAAATAATCTTTTAAATCATTTCTACGATCTTCTTTTACTTTCAAGGTATACTGATGAAAAACGTGAGTTGACTTATCGTGTCTTTTTGGTGTAATTATTTGATCAATACTACTAAATTCTCTATCATAAATATCAGCAACATCATTTCTCTTTTTATGGTAACTTTCTAAATATTTTAATTTAACATTTAAGACAGCTGCTTGTATAGCGTCCAGTCTAGAATTACATCCAATAACTGAGTGATAGTATTTTTTATCTTGACCATGATTTGCAATCATTTTCACTTTAGCAGCTAGTTCTGTATCGTCCGTAAACATTGCCCCACCATCTCCAAAGCACCCTAAATTCTTAGAAGGGTAAAACGAAGTGGTACTAATTGTTCCAAGTGACCCTGCTTTTTTAGTTCCTAATTCACTAGAAAAATATTTGGTGCCTATCGATTGTGCATTATCTTCAATAATAGCCAAATTATGGTCTTTCGATAATTTAATTATCTCATCCATATCCGTACACTGTCCAAATAAGTGTACTGGAATTATAACTTTTGTTTTAGGGGAAATTGATTTTTCAACAAGCTCTCTAGTTATGTTAAAAGTATCGTAATCCACGTCTATCATAACAGGTTTAAGACCTAGCAACGCTATAACTTCAGCTGTAGCGACGTAGGTAAAAGAAGGAACTATAACTTCATCTCCTTTTTTTAGATCTAAGGACATTAAAGCTATTTGTAATGCATCTGTTCCATTTGCACAAGGAATTGCGTGTCGTACTCCTAAGTATTCCTCCAGTCCTTTTTGTAGTTTTAGAACCTGTGGCCCGCCGATATAATATGCACTATCTAAAACTTCTTGGATCGCTATATTTATTTCAGATCTTATAGACTCATATTGGGTCTTCAGATCTACCATTGGGATATTCCTCACTATCTATTACTCTTATTATACCACTTATAAGAAGCCTTAAGACCTTCTTCTAGATGAATTTCAGGGTCATAGCTTAAAAGTCTAATTGCTTTCGATACATCTGCTAAACTATGAGGTATATCTCCAGCACGATTAGGTCCATGAATAGCTTGGCTTGCTGATCCGCAGACCTTCTTTATACCATCCCATAGTTCTAATAATGTTGTACGGTTTCCACATGCGATATTGTATACCTGATTAAGCCCTTCATTATTCGAAGTTGTAAGACCCAATATATTAGCATTTATAACATTCTGAACATAAGTAAAATCCCTGCTGTAACTTCCATCCCCGTTTATGATAGGGTTTGTACCGTCTAATGCATGTTTAAAAAACAAAGGAATTACCGCTGCATAAGCTCCACTAGGGTCTTGCTTAGGACCGTAAACATTAAAGTATCTATACCCTATAAAATCAAGTCCATAAAGATCGTGAAATACTTTAGCATATAATTCCATCACATATTTAGTGACTGCATAAGGAGAAAGAGGATTCCCTATCTTATCTTCTACTTTCGGTAGGCCTTCACTATCTCCATAGGTAGAAGAAGAGGCGGCATAAATAACTCTATCAACACCCTGCTCTTTAGCAGCACTAAAAATATTTAAAGTACCTCCTATGTTGACATCGTTTGTCGTAATTGGGTCTTTGACTGATCTTGGAACTGAACCTAAGGCAGCTTGATGCGAGACCTTATTCATCCCCTCACAAGCATTTAGACAATCTTCATAGTTTCTTATATCTCCATTGACAAATTCAAACTTTGGATGTGTGTAAAATTCTTCAATATTCTTTTCGAAGCCTGTAGATAAATTATCTAGTACTCGAACAAAAGAAAAACGGTCATCTCTTAAAAGTGCCCCCACTAGATTACTCCCTATAAATCCGGCTCCGCCTGTTACTAAAACTTTCATATTTAAGATTCTGTATTATACATTTTAGCATAGTATTTTTGATATTCCCCACTTGTTACATTCGACAGCCATTCTTCATTTTGTAGATACCAATCTATGGTCTTACTTAAACCTTGTTCGAACTGAAGAGAAGGTTTCCATCCTAATTCTTTTTCGATTTTTGTCGCATCTATAGCATATCTCATATCGTGACCTGCTCTATCCGTAACATAGGTAATTAAGTTTTCTGAAGACCCTTCTTTTCTTCCTAACTTTTCATCCATCTGTCGACATAGTTCTTTTACAAGATCTATATTTCTCCACTCATTATGGCCTCCAATATTATAGGTTTCTCCTTTTCTTCCTTTAGAAAAAATTACCTCTATCGCTTTGGCATGATCTTCTACATATAACCAATCTCTAACGTTTACCCCTTTACCATATACTGGTAATGGTTTGTTGTTAATTATATTATTAATGAACAGAGGTACTAATTTTTCTGGAAATTGATTAGGACCATAATTATTAGAGCAGTTAGAAATAACGATCGGTAAACTATAAGTATGATGAAAAGCTCTTACTAGATGATCAGAGCTGGCCTTGCTCGATGAGTATGGACTTCTAGGGTCATATGCAGTATCCTCATAGAAAAAGCCTTCCTGACCTAAAGAACCATATACCTCATCCGTACTAACGTGATAAAATAATTTATTATCTAACTTATCAGTCCACGTTTCTCTTGCTACTTGCAGTAAAGAGGCAGTACCCATAACATTTACTTTTATAAAGTGTAATGGATCCGTTATCGATCTATCAACATGCGATTCGGCAGCTAAATGTATTACGGATGTTATATTTCTTTCGGAAAAGACTTTTCTTAACAATGGTATATCAGTAATATCTCCTTTTACAAAAGAGTAATTACTTTTTGAATCTACATCTTTTATGTTCTCTAAATTACCTGCATAAGTAAGCGTATCAAGATTTATTATATTAGAATCTGGATAACTATTTACAAATAATCTTACAACATGAGACCCTATAAATCCAGCACCGCCTGTTATTAATATATTTTTATGTTGATTTGACATAATATAAATGTTTTATTATCTAATCATTCCTGCTGCAACAGTATTATTAGTTCCTTCGTCTACTAGTATTACACTACCTGTACTTCTATTTTTCCTATATGAATCGTAAAACAATGGCTTCATTGTTCTAATAACCACTCTAGCAATATCATTACTCCTGATCTCTTTATTTTCAGTTTCTCGGTGAAGCGTATTTATATCTAGTTTGTATCTAATCTCTTGAATCATACATCTTGTATCTTGGGTAGTATGTTTAAGCATATACTTACCCCTCTCTTTGAGAGGATTATCGTGATCAAACCAACAAAGCATTATTTCAATATCTTGTGAAACTTCTGGTTTGTTGTTAGTTCTAACTAGCATATCTCCCCGACTTATATCTATATCATCTTCCAATAAGAGCGTAACAGACTGAGGCGGGTAAGCTTCATTTAGTTCACCATCGAAAGTATCTATTTTAGATATTGTAGATTTGAATCCACTTGGAAGGACCATCACTTCATCTCCCTTCTTGAATACGCCACCAGCTACACGTCCCGCATATCCTCTATAGTCATGGTACTCATCACTGTAAGGCCTTATAACCTGTTGCACAGGAAATCTGCAATCTATAAAATTATGATCGCTAGAAATATGTACATTTTCTAAGTAATACATTAGTGTTGTTCCATTATACCAAGGCATTTTTTCACTTCTATCCACAACGTTGTCTCCTTTCAATGCTGATATCGGAATAAAGCTTACGTCTTTCACGTCTAGTTTCGTTGCAAAGGCCTCAAATTGATCATGTATCTTATTAAAATCTTCTTCTCCATAATCTACAAGGTCCATTTTGTTCACACACACAACTACATGAGGTATCTGTAACAATGATGCAATTATTGCATGTCTTTTTGTTTGTTCAATTACACCGATTCTAGCATCTATAAGTAATAATGCTACGTTGGCTGTAGACGCCCCAGTCACCATATTTCTTGTATACTGAATATGCCCTGGAGTATCTGCAATTATAAATTTTCTCTTAGGTGTGGAAAAATATCTATATGCCACATCTATAGTGATTCCTTGCTCTCTTTCTGCTTTAAGACCATCCGTAAGCAATGCAAGATTCACTCCATCCTCTCCTCTTTTTTCACTTATCTTTTCTATTTGTTCATACTGATCTTGGAAGATAGATTTACTATCGTATAATAATCTTCCAATTAGTGTAGATTTTCCGTCATCTACAGAACCCGCTGTTGTGAAACGGAGGAGTTCGGTGGATCCCTTTAGGTTGGTATTAGGTATCGGGCTTTGGGTATTAGGATTTTTTTTCATTCTGTTTTCTATATTGAATTAATTTTGTCAGCATTTTCGCTATTTTCTCAGATTTATCTTCAATAATTTGAGATTCTTCTTTTCTTATATAATTAAGTCGCATTGCAATAATAATCTGTGTCAAAACTTCTGCAGCTGAAGCCCTTGCTATATGAAAGTATTGAATTGATTGTTTTTGAGTTGCTAATTGATCTCCCTCTGCAATATTAGAAGGTACTGAGATAACCGCTCTCCTAATCTGGTTTGTTAACCCGAAATCTCGAGAAAAATCTTTCTTCTTAGTTAAATTATAAACTAATTCAACCAAATCCATACTCTCTTTCCAAACCTTTAATTCCCTAAAATTTCCCATAATCCCAAAACCTGATACCCGATACCTAAAAATATCCTTGCTTCTTCCTGTCTTCCATAGCCGTCTCACTACGTTTATCATCAGAACGTCCTCCTCTTTCTGTCATTCTTGTGGTAGCAACATCTTCAATAATTCCTTCTACAGTAGTTGCTTCCGACTCCCATACACCAGTACAAGTCATGTCTCCTATTGTTCTACATCTAACAGTTGCTTCAAAAACTTTTTCTCCCGGTTTCTTAGGTATATAATCACAATCGGCTAACAATACCCCGTCTCTTTCCAAGACATTTCTTTTATGAGCAAAATACAAATTAGGAAGCGGAACTTTTTCCATGGCTAAGTATTGCCATACATCTAATTCGGTCCAATTGGATATGGGGAAAACTCTAAAGTGTTCTCCAATGTGCTTTTTCCCATTAAATAAATTCCACAATTCAGGTCTCTGATTTTTAGGATCCCACTGTCCAAACTCATCTCGGTGTGAAAAGAATCTTTCCTTTGCTCTAGCTTTCTCTTCATCTCTTCGCCCTCCTCCCATTGCTGCATCATACTTTCCTTTTTCTAGCTCATCTAACAGTGTGAAAATTTGTAATCCATTCCTGCTGGCATTTGCTCCTTTCTCTTCAGTGACATGACCTTTCTCTATAGCGTCTTGTACATAGCCTACCTTTAACTTAAGGCCGTACTGCTCCACTAGGTCATCTCTAAATTTTAAAGTCTCTGGAAAATTGTGCCCTGTATCTACATGTAGTAATGGAAAAGGAACTTTAGCCGGATGAAAAGCTTTTACCGCTAGATAGGTCATCAGAATACTATCTTTCCCTCCTGAGAACAAAATTACAGGATTTTCAAATTGAGCAGCTACTTCTCTCAGAATAAAAATAGATTCTGATTCTAACTCTCGTAAATGGTCTATGTGATAATTCAATATCTTAATTTTTCTTGATTAATTTAATTATGGCATCGTAAACAGTATCAACTGATTCTTCTATAGTTTGATTCTCAGTTTTTATTTCTAAAAATGGATGTATCGGATTTTGAAATGGCGCATCTATTCCTGTAAAATTTTTTATTTCGCCTTTTCTAGCCTTTTTATAGAGACCCTTAACATCCCTCGATTCACATATTTCTAAAGGTGTATTTACAAATACTTGTAGAAAATTTTCCTCCCCAATAATATTTTCAGCTTTCTTACGTATGTCAATAGTAGGACTTACGAAACTATTGATACAAACAATCCCAGAATCACAAAATAATTTTGACACTTCAGATATTCTTCTGATATTTTCTGCTCTATCTTCTTCACTAAACCCTAAATTATTATTTATTCCCGAACGAATATTATCTCCATCTAATAGCTGTACAAAATAACCTTCGTTAAATAATTTTTTCTCTAATGCTACAGCTATTGTGCTTTTCCCAGAACCTGACAAACCAGTAAACCAAATCACCTTCGAACATTGATTCAAGTGATTTTCTTTCTCAGCCCTACCAAGAGTCTTATCAAATATAGGATGTATATTATTCATCAATTTTTCTTGAAAATTTTTCTTATTACTCCTCTAGGAACCTGCTGCCATATTCGCTCATGCCCGTAATAAAGCAATAGTTTTATAAAAAACTCAATAGCACCAATCTCTAAGGCTAATGTTACATCCCCTGTTTTAAAAAATGCTATACCTATAATAGTTGTTGTGGCTATAACCCGCCAACTTAATCCTTTTAGAATACTTCTTAACCTAGACTCTTTTACTACCTCTGTCATAATTTGGTTGGTCTTCCTATACTGAAATATTCAAAACCTAGAGCTTCCACCTCTTCAGAATCATATAGGTTTCTTCCATCAAAGATCACAGCGTTATTAAGTAACATTTTTAGTTTTCCAAAATTAGGCGTTCTGAAAACACTCCACTCCGTACAGATTACTAGACAGTCTGCTTCTGTTACTATATCATATTGAGTTTTCCCATATGAGATACTATCTCCTAATAAGTTTTTTACATTTTTCATGGCCTCAGGATCATATACACTTATTGTTGCCCCCTTTTGTAATAACTTTTCTATTATATACAATGCTGGTGCTTCTCTTATATCATCAGTATTAGGCTTAAATGCTAATCCCCATAGCGCAATTTTTTTTCCAGCTACATCTCCAAAATAGGAGATGATCTTATCCGCTAAAACTAACTTTTGGTTGTTATTTACATCCATTACCGATTTAAGAATCCTAAAGTTATATCCATTTTCATCGGCTGTTTTATCCAGAGCTTGCACATCTTTTGGAAAACATGATCCACCATACCCGATTCCTGGAAATAAAAACCGCTTACCTATTCTGGTATCACTTCCTATGCCTCGTCTCACCATATCTACATTTGCACCAACTTTATCACATAGATTAGCCACTTCATTCATGAAGGTTATCTTAGTCGCTAGGAAAGAGTTAGCAGCATACTTAGTCATTTCTGCCGATCGTTCATCCATAACTATTATAGGATTACCCTGTCTTACAAAAGGTTTATATAATCTAAGCATGTATTCTTTTGCCTTTTCAGAACTAGTCCCAATCACTACTCGTTCTGGCTTCATAAAATCATCCACAGCAACACCCTCTCTCAAAAATTCGGGATTAGAAACAACATCAAATAGTTCCGTACTTAAGTTTTTGCTTAATGCCGCAGACACTTTATCTGAAGTTCCTACAGGAACAGTACTTTTATCTACAATGACTTTATAGTCTGTTATAATTTTACTTAGATCATCTGCAACACCAAGAATATATTTCAGATCAGCTGACCCATCCTCTCCAGGAGGAGTAGGAAGTGCTAAAAAGACTATTTCCGCGTCCTTAATTCCTTCTGCCAGAGAAGTTGTGAAATGTAGTCTTGATTGTTTTACATTCCTTTCAAAAAGTAAATTTAAACCTGGTTCAAAAATTGGAATAATTCCGTTTTTAAGTTTTTCTACTTTTGCTACATCTATATCTACACAAATGACCTCATTACCTGTCTCTGCAAAACAAGTTCCAGTGACAAGACCAACGTATCCAGTACCCACAACAGCTATCTTCATCTAATTATTTTTCAACTTATTTTGGAAATATTCATAAGTGATTTTCAGACCCTCTGCTCTACTAATTTTCGGTTGCCAATCTAGAATCTCTTGAGCTTTAGTGATGTCCGGTCTTCTTACTTTAGGATCATCTTTGGGTAATCCCTGATAACTTAACTTAGAGCTTGTACTAACAACTATTTCTAATACTTCCTCCGCGACTTCCTTAATAGATATTTCATCTGGGTTTCCAATATTTACGGGTAAATGATAGTCGCTCATCAAAAGTTTAAAAATACCATCTACCAGATCGTCTACATAACAAAATGATCTTGTCTGCGATCCATCTCCAAAAATCGTAATATCCTTATTAAGTATTGCCTGCGAAAAGAATGCTGGTAATGCTCGTCCATCATTTACCCTCATCCGTGAACCATAAGTATTAAATATTCTTATGATTCTAGTTTCTAATCCATGATATGTATGGTAAGCCATAGTCATCGCTTCTTGGAACCTTTTGGCTTCATCATATACACCTCTGGGACCTATTGGATTCACATTACCCCAGTACTCTTCTGGTTGCGGATTTACTAGAGGGTCACCATAAACTTCTGAAGTAGAGGCTACTAAAATTCTTGCATTTTTTGCTTTGGCAAGTCCAAGTAAATTATGAGTACCTAGTGATCCTACCTTAAGTGTTTGTATAGGCATCTTAAGATAATCTATAGGACTAGCAGGAGAGGCAAAGTGTAAGATATAATCCAGATCTCCTGGAACGTGTACGAACTTACTCACGTCGTGGTGATAAAAACTAAAAGATTTCTTGTCAAATAAATGTTCAATATTTGCGATATCTCCGGTAATAAGATTATCCATAGCAATTACTTCATAGCCTTCTCCCATAAATCTATCACAAAGATGAGATCCTAGAAACCCTGCTCCTCCTGTTATAAGTATTCGTTTCATTTGTCTTATTGTTGACAGGCTCCGCCCATAATAAGTCGCAGCAACTTAAGTCATAAAAAAGTGATAGCGTTTGTTTAATGCGCTGCCACTGTATGTATCGATCTTAGATAGACCGGTTTTATATATACTCTCAGACTGAATCCAATACTGTCTAATTCAATCAGAAAATTATTCTTAGTTTCTTTAGAAATAAGTTTTCCTTTTAACCCCGTAAGATTACCAGAAATCACTTCTACTTCACTACCTTGAACTATTTCATTACCCGTAGTGATTTCGTCAAACTCTCCTACTATTCTCTTAAGCAAATTTATTTCATACTCAGGAATAGATTCTAAATCACTACTCACCTTTAAGAACTTGTATACATGTTCTGTTTGCAAAACTTTGACATATTCTGACTTTGTAATATTTACAAAAACATATGAATTGAACAAGGGCTTATTGTAGGTCTTAATCTTTCTTAGATATTTTTTCGTTGTACTCACTAAAGGAACATAAGCTTCTATTTGCTTAGACAACAGTGTATCTACAACTCTTTTTTCACATTTATACTTAGTGTATACTGCGAACCATTTTGAATTATTTTCTGAAAGATGATTTATCATTTATTATATACTTCCATTTACATTCTCCAATAAACTAAATCATCTCCTTTTTCTGGATAGGGGTATATTCCTTTCAGATCAAAAAGGATAGGACTTTCAGACATAATAGATTTAAAATAATCATGTGTCATATCCTTATATTCCTCATGGTTAACTGCTACTACAACAGCATCATATTTCCCAGAATGCTCCGGAACTAACTTAATATCATATTCATGTTGGACCTCCTCGGCTGATGCATGAGGATCTACTACATCTACCGGGATTCCATAATTGGCAATGGCTTTTACCAGATCAGCTACTTTAGAATTTCTTATATCTGCAACATTTTCTTTAAATGTTATGCCTTTTACTAGCACTCGTGACTGGGAAGGATTCTTCTTCGCAAGCACAATCTTTTCCAATAAATTTTGTGCTATCCGAGAAGGCATGCTATCATTGATATTTCTACCACTTAGAATTACCTCAGGAGAATAACCCAGTTTTTCAGCCTTGTATGTTAAATAATATGGATCCACCCCTATGCAATGTCCTCCTACAAGTCCAGGAAAGAATTTCAAAAAATTCCATTTAGTGCCTGCTGCTTCTAGAACTTCTTTCGTATCAATACCCATCTTATCAAAAATCACTGACAGCTCATTCATTAGAGCTATATTCAGATCTCTTTGCGTATTCTCTATCACCTTAGCGGCTTCAGCAACTTTTATAGAAGCTGCTCTATATACTCCTGCATCTATTATAGAATCATATACATCCGCTACAACTTGTGAAGATTCTTCATCACATCCAGAAACCACTTTTACAATTTTTGTCAAGGTATGATTTTTATCCCCTGGATTTATTCTCTCTGGAGAATATCCTAATTTAAAATCTGTTCCCATCTTAAGCCCTGAAATAGATTCTAGAATGGGAAGACAATCCTCTTCTGTGCAACCTGGGTATACAGTAGATTCATAAACAACGTAATCTCCTTTTTTCAAGATGTTTGCTACTGATTTAGATGCACTTAAGACAGGTCTTAAATTTGGTACCTTATGACTATCCACTGGAGTCGGAACGGCAATAATATGAAAATGCGCTTGTTTTAGATCTTCCGGATTAGATGTAAAAAGAATATCTCTATTATTAAAGTCTTCCTTTTCTAACTCCTTAGAAGGATCTATGGCTTTTTTCATAAGCTCTACCCGCTCTTCATTAATGTCAAATCCTATAACGCTAAATTTTTTTGCAAATTCTAAGGCTATTGGAAGGCCAACATAGCCCAGACCTATTAATGAAATCTTTTTTTCTTTTTTTCTTAACGCTTCTAACATTATACTTACCTATAGTTTATTGATCATCCTTTTGCCAAAGCAACAAGGCGTGATCTGTTCTTACTTCTTTCTTATATCTATTCCATTCAGACTCTGAAAAAGACATATATCTTATCTTTTTCTTTATCATTTTCTCAGCTTTCTCCACTAAGTTTAATAGGTAATTTTTATTTACCTCTCCTATTAAGATTATATCAATGACTGGACTATCTAAGCCTTTTGCAAACTCTCCTGTCAGGTATACCTTTTCTACATACCCTAATCTTTCTACAACATTTTCTATAATGGTATCTATCCCCACGTATTGACGTATAAGAGAATGAATACTACCATATAATGGATGGGAAGTATTTGCTGTAAAAAATTTTTTATTTCCTTCAACTGAGGTTTTTAGCATTCCTGCCTCGGTAAACCGATTAAGTTCGATTCTAATACCGTTAGATGACTCACCAAACTCTGATTCTAAGCCTCGCAGATAAGACTTAGTGCTACTATTCAAGAAGAACTTTAATAATAACTTTACTCTAGTTTTTGAAGATATAAGTGTCTCAATCATAATTGAGTAACAAAATTACTCATTCTTACGTAAATATGCAAGTATTAATCTAATCTTTGTACTAGTAATAGCAGAGTCAATACTGCTGTGACCTGACCGATGGAGTCCTGGAAAATTTGCCCCCAATCAGTTTCTTTATTTTCTTGAGGATTTATTTCGTCTAAATCGTATCCAACTCTAATAGTCGAACCTTTTCTTACTTCAGGATATTTATAGAAGAACAAAAATCTTTTCGTTTTACGTAATTCACCATTTGGAAATTTTACATATATACTACTTTTATCTGCTTGTGGAGCTAACCCGCCACAATATTTATTAATATAATGCATAGCATTCTTACCACTTTCGAAAGGTGTATTGATCGCTCCATCTGCTAAAATCTCTGTAGAATATATACTTCTAGCGTTAGTAGCACCAATTACTGAAACAATTTCTTGTATTTTAGGAACAATAATTCTATCTCCTTTTTTCAGTATTAAGTTTTGATCTGATTTATTGTTGTTTAATGCCTCCTTTAAATCAAAAGATATATTCCCTATTATACCAGATGATCTTATTAATTGTGCGCCTTCTTCAAAAGCTTCATCCGTTAATCCACCGGCTCTTTCTATTAAACTTGCAATAGTTTCATTCTCCTTTATAATTGCATATATTCCAGGATATCTTATTTCACCATTTACATATATATTAGCAATTTCTTCAAATTCAGGGGCGTATCTAATAACTATTTGATCAAAGGGTTTTAATTCAAATTTAGAACCTACTATCTCATAATTTTCATCTACTTTTAGGGTCGCAGCAATTGTCTTTGTGTTATTGTCATCCTCAAAGGTTAGTCTATATACATCTATTTTTGTTTTAGACGCATTATACTTCAATCCTCCAGCCATTGTTAGTAGATCCTTTATTGATATAGATTTATTAAACTCAAATTCGCCCTCATTTCTTACTGCTCCACGGACCAGAATTTTCTGACTATCTAAAAAATCTAGTTTAGAATAAACTACAATCTCATCACCTGCTTCTAACTCTAGATTTAAGTCAGAATTCGGATTCTGAATAATTTCTCTTAAGTCAATTCTCACAGATTTTTTATGAAGCAAATTATCTTCGTCTTTCCTTCTTAGATAAGCAAAATCGGTTGCATCCTCTTTTAGCCCCCCTCCAAATATTACAGCATCAGATATCTTAAGATTTTTACTCTGATCTATAGCAAAAGTAGATGGTTCTCTAACCTCTCCAGAAATTTTAAAATACTGGTCATCAACAAACTTTGCTCTTTCGTAAATTATAATTTGGTCTTTATTTTCTAAGATCAAATTTGCAGATGAATTTCTATCCCTTAATGCCAATTCTATATTTATAGGCTGGTAGCTAAATGTTTTACCGTCCAAATTCAATCTTTTTATGTAAGCTAATTCAGTAAGAGCATTATCAAGTAAATTAACCCGGGACAATAACTCCGAAACTCTTGTACCGCTCTCAATTGAATAAGTTCCTGGTATATCAACAGCTCCTTCTATTTTAACAAAATTTTTGAAATCTTCCGGTATAGTATATACAGTCACAACATCTCCATTAAGCAAATTAAAGTCATCATTTAATTTCATCAACTGGTTAAAATTGACATCTAAAATGACTTCTTTATCATTCTGGAACCTTTTTATCTGAACGTTTTGTAAGGTGGCATTTGCTTTAAATCCTCCACAATATTGAAGTAAGTCCACTAAATTTTCACTTTTTAGCAATTCATACTTTTGCGGCCTAATAATCGCTCCTTTTATTTGCACTATCTTTTCGGCCACAGGAACATGAATAATATCATTCTCTTCTAAATAAAGATTCTGACCATAAGCTGGATTCATTAGGTATTCATAAATATCTATTGTCTTAGGAGATTCTCCCGCTCTCAGAAATTTTATATTTCTTACACTTCCTACATCATTAGGACCTCCAGCAGCAACTAAAGCATTGAAAGCAGTGTTTATAGCAGGAATATTAAATGAACCATAATTAAATACTTCTCCAACAATATTCACATTAATTGTTCTAGCAAAATTTAAGGTTACTTGGAACTCCTGAGGTCTGAATCTATAGAATCTAGAAAATCTATCCTCTAATAATTTTTTTGCTTCACCAAATCGGAGTCCTTTAAGGTAAATTCTAGGACTACCCGTTGGTTTGATGTAACCTTCATTATTTATTTCAAAAACAAGGTTATCTTCCGAGTATCCCCAAATCGCAATTGCTAACTTATCACCTACACCAAGTATATATGTTTCTGGAGGTTTCACATCTTCTGATTGCCTATATAACTTTAAGCTCTGCGTTCTGAAAATTTCTTGTCCGTATACCGTTGCATTAGGCAATGCTCCTTCTTGCCCTTCTATTAATTCTTCAGAGACCGCTTCTTGCAGTGTTGCACCATCTTCTATAGACTTAGATATTGTTTCCCCTTCTTTAGCTATAGCCTTTGCTTGCTCGTCTGTTAATTCTGCTTTGTTATCATTCCCACTCGTATCTATGCCCGCTGCCTCATTCTTCAGTTTTTCTGCTTCTAACTCTTTAACGACATCCTTCAGTTCTTTCTCTACTCTAAATACTTCTGCAGGATTATTAATATCTATACTATTGATATCTATTCCTCTAGCCTCCAGTCTTTGTCTAACCTCCTCATCCCCTAGTCCCCTTCTCTCTAATTCTCTTCTCGCTTGCTGCTCTGCTCCCTGAGCATAAACGGAACCGTAGCTTACAAAAAGCATGAGCACCAACAAATATTTACTAAATCGCTTCATATAATTAATAATATACTAGAAAGTGGTTAAAGTATAACCATAGATTTATACGCTAAAACGCCGCAAAAGTATCTCTTTTTTAACTATTTCACTCTATGATCTTAGGGCATTTAGTAGTTTATCTTCAAAATCCGTTCCTTTTCTTTCTTTATAGTCTGCTATTTGGTCTTCATCGATCGTATTTATACCGAAGTATTTGCTCTCAGGATGACTAAAATACCAGCCAGATACGGCAGCTGCTGGGTACATAGCATAGCTAGAAGTCAACTTTATACCCGTATTTTCTTCTACTTCTAGTAAATCAAAGAGTTTTCCTTTCTCCGAATGTTCTGGACATGCAGGATATCCTGGAGCTGGCCTCATTCCTTTATATTTTTCTGATATCAGCTCTTCATTATTCAGATTTTCTTCTTTCTCATAGCCCCAGAACTCTTTTCTAACCCGCTCATGCATTCTCTCTGCAAAAGCTTCAGCAAGTCTATCTGCTAGAGATTTCAGCAATATGGCGCTGAAATCATCATTATCCTCCTCAAAATGCTTTACCCATTTTTCTATCCCTATCCCCGTTGTTACCGCAAAGGAACCAATGAAATCCTGTTTCTTCGTCTCCTTAGGCGCTATAAAATCCGCTAAACTATAATAGGGTAATCCATCTGCTTTCTTCGTCTGCTGTCTTAGATGATAAAGCGTTTCTATCGTTGCTCCGTTCTCATCATATACCTCTGTTGCATCACCATCTATCGAGTTAGCTCTAAACAAACCGATCACCCCTCTAGCTGTCAGCCACTTCTCATCTATTATTCTCCTGAGCATACTCTGTGCATCATTGAATAACTTCTTAGACTCTACCCCAATTATCTTATCGTCAAAAATAGCAGGATATTTTCCTCGTAATTGCCAACTTGTGAAAAATGGTGTCCAATCAATATACTCAGTCAACTCCTCTAGAGAATAATCATCAAAGACCTGAACTCCTAACTTCTTAGGTACTGGAGGTGTGTAATTATCCCAATCCAATTGGAATTTATTTTCTCTCGCAACAGCTATTTTTACATAATTTTTCTTTCTCCCAGATTTTAGTCTCTTTACTCTTACATCTTCATAATGAGCCTTTGTATCGATTACAAAATTATTTGACTTCTCTTTATCTCCTATCAATGTACTTACAACTGTAACACTTTTAGACGCATCTAAAACGTGCACAACTGCACCTTTATAAGCTGGATCGATCTTTAGTGCTGTGTGCGTCTTAGATGTTGTAGCTCCTCCTATCAACAATGGTATCTTAAAACCATCTCTTTGCATCTCCGCAGCTACTGTCACCATCTCATCTAGTGATGGCGTAATCAATCCACTCAGTCCTATTACATCTACATTTTCTTCCTTGGCTTTTTCTAATATCTTATTAGCTGGAACCATTACACCCATGTCAATGATATCATAATTGTTACAAGCTAATACTACGCCTACTATATTTTTTCCGATGTCATGTACATCTCCTTTTACCGTCGCCAATAATATTTTTCCTTTAGAGCTGGTATCACCTGCTCTCTTTTTCTCTTCTTCTATATATGGTGTCAGGTAGGATACTGCTTGCTTCATTACCCTAGCACTCTTGACAACCTGTGGTAAAAACATCTTACCTGATCCAAATAGTTCTCCGACTACATTCATACCATCCATCAACGGTCCTTCTATAACCTCTATAGCAAATGGCAGACTACTTCTTACCTCTTCTGTATCCTCTTCGATAAACTCCGTAATTCCTTTAACTAGAGAATGTGTTAGTCTTTCTCTCACCGGTTTTTCTCTCCAGCTAAGATCTTTTTTTAGTACTTTTCCACCTCCCGTTACACCGTCAGCATAATCAACTAAGGCCTCTGTAGCGTTCTCCGTTCTATTGAATAGTACATCTTCCACTAAAGTCAATAACTCTGGAGTGATGTCTTCATAAATTTCCATCATACCTGCATTGACAATACCCATATCCATACCTGCTTGGATAGCATGATAAAGAAATGCTGAGTGCATCGCCTCTCTTATTACGTTGTTTCCTCTAAAAGAAAATGAGATATTACTTACACCCCCACTGATTTTTACACCCGGACATGTTGCCTTTATTTGACGAGTTGCTTCTATAAAGTTTATGGCATAATCGTTGTGCTCTTTTATTCCTGTTGCTACAGCAAAAATATTAGGATCAAAAATTATATCCTCTGGCTTGAACCCTATTTCTTCTGTCAATATCTTATAAGCTCTTTGACATATAGATACCTTTCTTTCTATTGTATCTGCCTGACCTTCTTCGTCAAATGCCATGACAACTGCTGCCGCTCCATACCTCCTTACCAGCTTTGCTTGCTCCTTAAATTGTTCTACTCCTTCCTTCATAGAAATAGAATTTACAACACACTTTCCTTGCACACACTTAAGACCTGCCTCTATAACCTCCCACTTAGAGGAATCTATCATTATAGGTAGCTTAGCTATGTCAGGTTCTGCCATAACGAGATTTAGAAACTCTACCATTTCTTTTTTAGAATCTAATAAACCTTCATCCATATTGACATCTAGGATTTGCGCTCCTCCTTCTACCTGCTGAAGTGCGACGGTCAATGCTTCCTCGTACTTAGCTTCTTTTATTAACCTTGCAAATTTTCTAGATCCAGTAACGTTAGTTCTTTCTCCTACATTGATAAAGTTTATCTCCTTCCTAGCAATCAATGGTTCTAGACCAGAGTACATAGAAAAAGCTTCCTTTTGCTCTAGTTTCCTGGGCGCCATATCTTCTACGGCATCAGCCATTGCTTTGATATGCTCTGGTGTCGTTCCACAACACCCTCCAATTATATTTACAAAATTATTTTCTACAAAGTCCTTAATAAACATCTGCATCTCCTCTGGACTCTGATCATACTCTCCTAGTTCGTTAGGTAGCCCAGCATTAGGATAAGCACTTACGTAGCAATCAGATATCTTAGATAGTGCTTGTATGTGGGGTCGTAATTCTTTAGCTCCTAAGGCACAGTTAAGGCCTACACTAAATAGGTTCATATGACTCACAGATATCCAGAACGCTTCTGTCGTCTGACCTGTCAATGTTCTTCCACTCGCATCTGTAATCGTACCAGATACCATTATGGGTAATCTCTTCCCTAGATCTTCATAAAGCTTATCTACAGCAAACAATGCTGCCTTACAATTAAGCGTATCAAAAACTGTTTCTATCAATAATAAGTCAGATCCACCCTCCATTAGTCCCTTGGCCTGCTCGTAATAATTATCTACTAGCTCATCAAAGGTTATCGCTCTATATCCTGGATTATTTACATCAGGAGAAATCGAGGCGGTCTTATTAGTTGGCCCCATAGCTCCAGCAACGAATCTAGGTTTATTAGGATTCATCTTAGTATACGCATCAGCAGCTTTCTTAGCAATCTTAGCTGATTCGAAATTTATCTCGTACGCATACTCTGCCATATCGTAATCCGACTGAGCTATCCGAGTTCCACTAAAAGTATTAGTCTCTATAATATCACTTCCCGCTTCTAAATATTCCCGATGGATAGCTTCTATAATTTCTGGCTGGGTGATAGATAGGATATCGTTGTTACCCTGGATATCTCTATGAAAATCCTTAAACCTTTCCTTTCGGAAATCTTCTTCGTTCAGCTTGTATCTCTGTATCATGGTTCCCATTGCACCATCCAGCACTAATACTCTATCTTTCGCTATCTCGTATATATCTTTCACCTATAAATATTTAATAATCTATTCGCAATTGTGCCGTGTTGACCCGTATACCTACACTATAATAATTTGTATCAAAATTAAGTTCATCAAAGCTACTCGTTTGTGTTCTATTTAGGTAAGTAAAGTCTACATTAAAATTATGATAGAACATGTAACTTATATCTAATCCTAGCAACATAACATCTACATTTTCTCCTTGCCCGATCTCATTACCAAAATTCATTTCCCTAGTTTGGTTGGGCAGTAGGACGTTCGTTCCCCAGTTACTTCCATTAGAATCTTCTCCGTATTTAGTCATAATAGCTTTTGCTTTTATGCCTAACTTGGGAATAGGTTGGTATCTCAGCAATACAATTAACTCTTTAAAATTAGCTCCTATAGGATGTGCTAAAGGCTGAAAATAATGACTATAATTAGCAACACTAAAGTTTTCATCAACTGCTAAGGTATCCCTATGAGAATAGGTATATGGTCTGACAATATTATATTCTACTTGTGCATCTAGATGATCTATTCCAGCAACATTGATATATTTTAAACCTGCCTGAATGCCATATTTATTAGCCCACCATCCAGTGCCAGCTGTAAGTTCATCTATCTTAAATTCATCAAGAATTAATTGGCTATAAAAAGAAAAATTATTGATAAAATTCCATTTCAAATCCAATCCTACGAGTAAATTGTCTGGGCTATCTATGAAATGCTCTACTGATCTATATAGGATGACAGGATTAAGATATTGTAACTCGAACTGGTCTTCTCTTGCAAAAACTACTGATTCAAAAAGACCTATCTCGAACCTCTTGTGTGGCTTAAAAGATAAAAAGTGCGTCGCCATATACTTCTTAGGCAACAAATTATCTCCTGGATTAACTCTTCCAGATACAGAAGCTAGTTCAGCAATTACAGATTGGTACTTTATCTTCCAGATATTCACCATAAACTTAAAGTAAAAGTAATTATGGCTATAGTCAGATAGCAATAGCGACTGGTAGCCATTGCCTATAAAATGTTTGCCATGCCCTAATTCTATCCCCACGCTTTTTGACAAGTTATATCCCAAGTAAGCGGTAGCATTTGCATAATCATATCCCTTAAAATTTTCACTTACCGAACTTTGGAAATCCTTATACAACCCTTGCCCAGGAACGGCCTGGAATTTATTTATTCTCCATACGTGATAATCGTTAAAATTTGCTTGATTCTCGTATAGTGCCGAATAGAAGTACAACTTATCATCGATGTCTCCTCTGAGTTCTATTCCTCTTGTATTTTGAAATATTATATCCTCATTATTGGAAGCAGAACCGAAGTTCAAATTCAAAATAGGGTTAACAACTAAGTTTAACCCGTCTTCGTGAACCTCGAAGAAATTTGCTCTTGATTTGTAAAAGTATTTTAGAAATGGCTTGGGAGGAGAAATCAGCTTAAGGTCAGACTCCTCTATTTTTTCGTCTTTTATCGTGTAAAAGACATTAGAACTATCTACAAATTCTTTTTGATAATTCGTCTGAGCTACTTTATCTGTAAAATAATTTTTCCATATGTCTCCATTATCTTCTTGAAGATAATCTAAATCTGCTTGGTCTCGGCTACCTAATCCAGAAAGATCCATAAGAGATAGGGATTTAACCATATCCTTTCTGGAATAGAATTTTAGTCCAGTATGCAGTTTTCCTCCCCCATTCATTATTTCTAGTCTATCGTAGATATGGTAGGCATCATGCCCTACTGGGAGATGATAAGATTGTGCTCCTATATTCTGAAGAAACATGGTGCAAATACATAATAAAAGTAATCGTCTCATACAGTAAATTCTTCCTCTCGGATATGATTTAAAACAAATTAAAATCTATTTAGAATAAAGATTTACTCATCCTTATGTCCCTTTAGACTCTAAAGTTTAGTAAAAAGTCTTTAATTGACTCATCAAAATTACCATCTTCTTTATAATGAAAGGCTACTTTTATAGGTAAAATGTAGATAGGAAGCTTATTTTCTAAGAGATAGTCTCTGTGTAGGTCCATTCTCATTGCATCTTTTTCTGTTGTCAAAATGACTTTTTTCTCGTAATCTATGGCATCATAAGTCTGTTTTATAACCGAAATTTCATGTTCTGAGTAGAGGTGGTGGTCTTCATATACGAAGTGAGATGCAAGATCTATAGTCGGCTCTAAGAACTCCAACAAATAATCCACTCTAGCGATAGCGCTGACTACGACCCCCTTAATATCTGGAGAAAGTCTGAGCTGATAAGAGTGATTATACATGTAATAAGGTTTTCCATATTCGTAATAGGAGAAATAAACCTGTTGTTTTTTAGAAGGGTTGATCTTTTTGATGATCGCTTCTTTGTCTATAAGAGAAGAATCTCTAGGGCACTTACTAACAATAATTATATCAGCTCTCTTATATGCACTTCTCCACTCTCTTAACCTTCCAGAAGGGAGTAAAAAATCATCTGTAAATAGGTTACTAAAATCTGTAAGTAAAATATTCATTCCAGGAACGACGGATCTATGCTGGTAAGCATCATCTAGTATAACTACTTTAGTTTCAGGGGACTGCTTTAGCATTTCTGGTATGCCTAGAACTCTACTTTCTGAGACCGCTACAGCAATATCTTTGTATTTTTTCTTAAACTGTAAAGGCTCATCTCCTACCTGGAGTACATTATCAGATTCCTTAACCATAAAAAATCCTTTACTTTTTCGCTTATAGCCTCTAGACAAGGTACCTACGTTTATGTAAGGACTTAGTAATGTTATAAGGTACTCTACATGGGGCGTTTTGCCAGCTCCTCCGATACTTAGATTTCCAACACTTATGATAGGAAGATTAAAAGTCGATGCCTTTACTAGGTCTAGGTCATATAACATATTCCTAAGCGAAATACCTAAGCCATAAAGCATAGAAAAGGGAAACAATAATATTTTGAATATGATATCCACGTAGGTTTATAAATAACTATATGCCATTAAGTGTTTAAGATATGATATGCTATTTCACATGACATACATTTCTTCTTGTTGCAATATTCTTTTTTGAGTTGTATAAGTGCTTGTGTATCGTAAGAAGAGTCAGGCTCTATTCCGAGCTTCTTCCATCCTGTTATAATGCTGTTTTTTTCTGGTAAAATATTTTCCAGAATAGAAAGTGACCTCTCTTTTAAAGGCTCTAGGTCCTTATGCATTCCATAAAGAAACATGAAGGGTACAATAGTATTAATAATAATAACATCTATCATGCTCTTTCCTATTTTCTTTTTCAGGATCTTACTTTCTTTACCAAAAACGTAATGTGTATCCCAGAAAGGATGTAGAGAGGTATTGAGTAGCGCTTTTGCCTCGCTGTAGTTTTTTATAGCAATAATTTTTGTAAAGAGATTTTTGTTTGATAGCAATACTGATGTGAGTTGAGCCAATCTTAGTGGCGGCATATTAGCTGGTCTCATTCTAGAGAATTTCCATAGTCCTTTACTAATAGATCTCAGATTATATTTCTTAGCAAGAAACTCATACTCTTTTCGCAATTCGCTTACATAAGGATGGTTTCCTTCTAATAATCCTGACTGCCCCATTACCATAGCATTAACTTGCATCGGATGATCTAGATGCTTCAGCAATATTTTCAGAGGTGTCTGCACAGCCAGTAACTCAAAAGCATCTTGGTTAACCTTAGATCCAAAAACTCTGGCCAAAGATCTATAAAAACTTTCCTCCCAGTCATAATTTGTCTGCTCTAGAAAAAGCTGAATATATCTTGTCTTCGCTTCCACGCGTTCTACTAGTAGCTTTTCTAACCATAGCATCTTAGCGACCGAACTTACCTTGTGTATATGTTTCTCGCAAGGGATCCAGTCTGGTTCTCTGTTTTCTATATCCCTATATTTTTCGAATAGTACGGGATCTATTAACTCCTTAAGTTCCAGACAGGGGATGAGCTGATTTTCCGCATTATATATTTTCTTGTTATCTAGATACGATACATGTAAAATAACAGAATTATATGCCGCATCTTTATCGTGCTTATGCGTATACCAGTCAGAAGAATCCACATGGATTTCTATATTCCCATGCCATTCTTTATTATCTATAACTACTGTTCCATTAAGAAAGTCGGGACCAGCATTATGATTATGCATCCCAAAGTTTTTGATCTGGACAGAAGTCCCGTCAGTTAGCTTAAGATTGTTAAACTTGAACTTTTTTGTTTTCCAGATGAAGTGAAGAAAATCTTCTTTTAGACCTATAGATCTCATATACGATCGTATATTTTGAAGCAATGATCTAATGGGTTTTTCTCATCCGCTTTGACGTTTTCACTTTGTTTTATTTTCCACTCATGCATATTTAGTTTCGGAAAAAACACATCCCCCTCCACTTCTAGGTCTACCTCTGTGAGGTATAATCTATTCCATATATTTTGGGTTTGCTCATAGATCATTCCACCACCTATTATGAACAATTCCTCTTCCCCGTTATTATAAGCCTCGGCAATGCCATCTTCTATACTGTGGCATACTACACAATTAGATGAGATAAAGTATGGGTCTCTTGTTATAATTACATTCGTTCTTTTAGGAAGTGGCCGGCCGATAGAAGTATAACAGTTTCTCCCCATCAGGATATGGTGATTAAGGGTTTTTTTTTTGAAATACTTAAGGTCATTAGGAAGGTACCATGGGATATCATTATCTTTTCCTATTACATTGTTTTTTGCCGTTGCTACGATACAAGAAATTATCATTGTTCTATTTTTTCTATGGGTTCTAATAATACCTTACTCACCATGTTGTCCTCTATCCATTTCCTATTCCCTGCAATTTCTTTGTTGAGATACTTTTCTATCATCAGTCCAGCAATAGGCGCTGCTACAGATCCTCCAAAACCAGCATTTTCTACATATACCGCAATAGCTATTTTAGGATTTTCTCTGGGTGCAAAGGCGAAGAAAACAGAGTGATCTTTTCCGTGAGGATTCTGTGATGTACCAGTCTTCCCACATATTCTGATTCCAGGTACTGCCGCATAGCCTCCCGTTCCGGTATTGATCGCTCGCTCCATACCATCTATAACTGGTGTAAAGTGTTTATCGTCTATTCTAACTTTTTTCTCTAATAGAAATCGATCAGAAATACTGCCTCCAGATATTTTTTTGACAATATGAGGTATATAATATTTGCCCCTATTAGCAATGATCGCAGCAAGATTAGCCATCTGAACCGTTGTAAGTTCTAGCTCTCCCTGTCCTATTCCTATTGACATAACATAGGTAGATTTCCATCCGTTTACTTCCTTTTTATATAAGTTATCATAGTACGCTGAAGAAGGTATAAATCCTTTATTTTCATTAGTATGATCTAAACCTAATTGAGCACCCATTCCAAAATCTTTAAGATGACTATTCATAATGTCTAGGCCTTCCCCGGGCTTAGTCCAACCTTTGATCTCGATAATATCTCGTACTAACTGGAAAAAATAAGCGTTACACGAATGCTCTATCGCTACACTTATGTTATAAGGGTAGGGATGGTCGTGACAACCATAACGAAAACCCTTATACTGATAATAGCCATTGCAGGTCATAGATTTATTTTTCCATATAGCCCCTTCTTGAAGACCTATAAGTGACAATACAGGTTTAAATATGGAGCCTGGAGGATATTTAGCTGTAAGGGATCTATCAAGGAAAGGCTTGTTTATCGTATCACTTAGCAACTCTACATATCGCTTAGTTCTATCACTGTTCAGTACAAATACATCAGGATTATATATGGGCGCACTTATCATAGAAAGTATCTCTCCCGTAGAGGGTTCTATAGCTACCACACTGCCTCTCTTATTTTGCATAAGTAATTCTCCGTAAGCTTGCAAGTCTATATCTATAGAAAGCGTAAGGTCTTGTCCAGCCACAGCAGAAGAGTCTAATCGTCCTTTCTCGAAACTAGAAACCTCTCTTCCCAGATTATCCTTGATCAGATATTTTACACCCTTTTCCCCTCGCAAATTTTCTTCAAAGGTTCTTTCTACGCCAGTTTTTCCTATATAATCCCCTAAGTTGTAGTCCTCAGGATTATTTCGCAAATCTCTCTCCGTCGTCTCCCCTAGATAACCTAGTGCATGAGCAGTATTTTTATATGGATAGGTTCTCACCTTTTTAATCACAGAAGAAAAACCTGGGAAGGAGTGCTCATGTTCCTGGAATCTCCCATAGATCTCAGGGCTAAGTCTAGCCATAAAAACAAATGGAATAGACTTGTGAAATCTAGGACTACTCCAGTTCTTGTTTATCCTTTCTAAAAATTGATTTTTGTCTATCTCTAGGAGTTTACAGAAAAAGCTAGTATCCATTTCTGGATCTATTTTGTTATAAGTCGCTCTAAGCTCAAACACAGGTTCGTTTATAACTAATAATTTCTCATTCCGATCATAGATGAGACCTCTAGATGGGTAGATATCTTCCTTATCTAGCGTCGCTCTTCTTGCTCTATCTACGAAGCTAGAATCAAAAATCTGCAGTTGTGCCGTTTTTGCCAACAGGATAAGCCCCGCAATAAGGAAGACGGTTATAATTATTTTTTGTTTTTCTCTTTTTTCTTTCACTAATTATTTTCTGCTAAATATTAGCTGTACCAGCATTAACAAAATGATAGAAACTATAAAACTGAAAATCGTTCGCAATAGTATCTCTCCTATATAAATAAATGAGAACGCTTCTAAACTAAAATATATGAATAAATGAACGAGTAAAAGAATAGATGCATAAATAAAAAAGCCACCTATCGTAAATGCTCTGATAGAAGGAACTGCCGTAGTATTATACCCCTCGGTCGGCTCTACTATCTTCAGTACATAAGATCTTATAAATGCCGTGAAGGTAGCCGCGCAAGCATGCACGCCTGGAGAATCATAAAAAGCATCTATAAATAGTCCCAAGAAAAAACCTATCACAACCATCAGACTCTTCGGCGTTCTTACAGGCAGTATAAGTAAAAATAAAGGATAAATCATCAAGTGAAAATACTGGAACCTATTAAAATTAATATCAATCCTTTTTAGGATTAACACCTGGAATAGTGCTATCAAAAAGAAGCTGATAATATATTTTACAATCTGGTTCATTCTAGTACCTGCGTTATGACAGAATCTTTCTCTTCGCTTAATTTGTAATCTACTGCATAAGCCATATCTACCTTTGCCGGATCCTCAAGCATCGTTACTTCTATCTCATATTCATTTTGTCCTTGGATTATGTCGTAAGAAGTAATTATGCCTATAGGAATTCCATAAGGGAACATGGTAGAATAACCACTAGTCAGTATGGTATCTCCTAGTTCTATATCGGCATGCCTAGGAACAGAAGTCATGGTAAGAATTCTTGGGTCAAAAGATCTCCAGACTAATTTACCGCTATAATTTTTTCTCTTTACTACTCCACTAATCTTAGTAAGTGAATTATTAATTAGCATGGCTTTACAAAAAGAATCTGTACATAAGGTTGTAATCCCTAGAACTGCATCATCTGTAATCACACCCATACGTTCTCTCAGACCTGCCTTTGCACCAGAACAAAGCGTAATATAATTATTTCTAAGGTGGGTTGTTTTGCTACAAACATTTACGGGTATGAGTTTATACTCATGGAGCAAAGTATCATTTTCAAATTTCTTGAATTCATAACTCTTATCGAAAAGTCTGAAATTTATAATCTTTTCTTGGAGCAAGGCATTCTCACTGGCAAGGCTATCATTCTTTTCTTGTAGGCTGCCGTAATTTGTAAATTTTTGTACGTTCTTATTTATATTTCCAGAAAAAAGATTTACAGAGTTTATCCATATTTCTTTTTGGTTCTGATTGTAGTTGATAATAAGAGACAGACCAATCAACTGAAATATCAAAAACAATATTACATGTCCATATCTGGTAAATAACAGAATCAGATTTCGCATGTAATTATGGGGCTATATATTCTGTCTATCTATTAAGAAAGAATAGGTTCCAGAATTTTTCAGTGCAAGACCAGTGCCTCTTACAACTGCTCTTAGCGGATCTTCTGCTACGGTAACATTTAGCCTCGTCTTCTCCGCTAGTCTACCTGACAAGCCCCTAAGTAATGCTCCTCCTCCTGTCAGATATATGCCTCTTCTGTAAATATCTGATGCTAACTCAGGTGGCGTATCTTCTAGTGCTTTGAGAACAGCTTCTTCTATTTTGATAATAGACTTATCTAGAGACTCTGCTATCTCATGATGTCCTGTGAGCACTTGCTTAGGTATACCTGTAAGCAAATCTCTCCCATTGACAGGATATTTTTCTGGTGGATCAGCTAGGTCTTGTACAGCAGAACCTACATAGATTTTTATATTCTCTGCAGTACGCTCCCCTATCAGAAGATTGTGCTTCCGCTTCATGAAGTCTACAATATCACTCGTAAATTCATCACCTGCTGTTCTTATGGACTGATTAGTAACAATACCAGAAAGCGCTATTACTGCTATCTCTGTAGTACCTCCTCCTATGTCGATTATCATGTTTCCTTCCGGCTCCTCCACATCTAATCCTATTCCTAAGGCGGCAGCCATAGGCTCATGTATCAGATAAGTCTCTCGAGAATCTACGTGATCGGCAGAATCAAAAACTGCTCTTTTCTCTACTTCGGTAATACCTGAGGGTATACAAATTACCATTTTCAGATGAGTGAAAAATCGTTTCTTTTCACCTATCATGCCTATAAGCCCTTGGATAAGTGCCTCAGCTGCTTGGAAATCTGCAATAACACCATCCTTAAGCGGACGAATCGTTTTTATCTGGTCATGGGTTTTTTCATGCATCTGCATGGCTCTACGACCGACCGCAATTGTTTCATTCGTTTTTCTGTCGATTGCAACAATAGAGGGCTCATCTACCACTACTACTCCATCTTGGATAATGAGCGTATTAGCAGTTCCTAAGTCTACTGCCAGCTCTTGTGTAAATAAATTAAATAATCTCATTCATTCTTTACTAAAGTGTATTGAAAAACCCAATCACAAAAGAAACTAAAATAAATACAAAAAAGAAGAAATATAAACAGTTTTAGGTATATATTTTTTCCACATATCTTATTGATTGTAAAGAAATTAGTTGGCTAAAAGTCGATAGTGAATTACTATCTTAATTTACAATCAATTCTAGCATCGAGTCGCGTGTTAGATAATCATGTGAAAGTGTGAGAATGTCAGCATCTGATATTGTGCCTATTCTATCTATCAAAGATCGGAAGAATTCTAAACTTTGACCGTTCTTTAAAAGATTTTTCAGCACATTAGCCGAAGAAAATGGACCATCGAACATATGCATGATATTTCCTAGCATATAGTTTCTTACCATATTTAGCTCTTCTTCAGGCACTTTTACCGTAGATAATATTTCCATTTCTTTGTAAATCTCAGCTATTGTTTCTTCTTCAGTCCCTTTTTTGACCTCTGTCTGAACATAGAAGTAACCATCTTCTTGCATAGCTTCTACCGAAGAATAGATGTTATAGCTTAGCCCTTTTGATTCCCTAATATTTTTCATAAGTCTCGATCCAAAAAAGCCACCCAATACTGTATTCAGGATAAATAAGTCAATGTAATCCTTGTGATTCATGGGAAAGAGTAGCTTGCCTATTCTTATAGAAGATTGAAATTCGTTAGTACTAGATATTTGTATTTTCTTGTATTCATTTGTAAAAATAGGCTTTTGATACATAGGCTTATCTTTCGTTGCTATTATCGGGATATGGCCAAGCGCACTGAGTAAATGAGACTTTATCTTATCATCCACGTGTCCTGACAAAATGAGTGTAGCCTGCGATAACTGATATTGATTCTTATGAAAAGCGCGTAAATCACTAGGGGTTATTTGTAAAAAATCTGCTGGAAAAGTATTGTATCCATACTTATGCTGACCTCCGTAGAGTGCCTCTGTAAATGTTCTGAAAGAGATCACATCGTTCTTATCTAGCTCTAATTTCATCTTTTGAGCGGATGTGACTTTATATTTTGATACTTCCTCCTCTCCATAAGCAGGGTTTTGGACCACATCCATTAGGATCTCTAGTCCTATGGGAAAGTATTTTGCCAGACTAATTAGTGAGACAGAGGCAAAGTCTAGATCATTTTCTGTTTTTAAATAAAAACCATAAAAATCTAATTTTGCTGCTATTTCTTCAGATGTAGCCTCAGTTGTGCCTTCTCTTAAAAGTGCACTACACGACCTCGCAACAGCCTTCTTTTGTTCGTATTTTCGTCCTCCGGGGAATAGAAGGTCTATTCTAACGATTTTTTGAGTGTTTCCCTTGATAATATAGGCTGGAATCGGTGAATTTTTAATAATTTCCGTTTTTGGAAGATCAATGGTTTTGATTTTATTGATCACTGGACCGTAGGTTCTATCTATACTCATTTTGCAAAGTAAAGTTAATACTTCCAAACCATATTTATGATAATCTATTAATATGGTTATTTTTGTGCAATTCTTAACATGAAACATTTATTCCGATAAGTATGAAATTCAGCGTTTCTTCAACCGATTTTTTTAAGCAATTGCAAATTGCTAGTGGTGCCATAAGCACTAATCCAGTATTGCCTGTTCTCGAAGATTTCTTATTCGAGGCCTTTGAAAACAAGCTTTCTATAGCTTCTACAAATCTGGAAACATCTATTGTTACGCATCTAGAAGTAGCCGTAGAAGAAGAGGGAAAGATTGCCGTTCCTGCAAGAATATTGCTGGATACTCTTAAGGCATTGCCAGAGCAACCCATAACTTTCTCTGTCAATACAGAAAATAACGCTATAGAAATTATTTCTGCTTATGGACAATACAAGCTTTCTGGTGATAACCCAGAAGATTTTCCTGAAGTACCAGAGCAAAAGGATACAAATACAGTAAATATTGCTGCCTCTAGTCTGAGCAACGCTATTTCTAAAACGCTGTTTGCTACGAGTAATGACGAGCTAAGACTCGCTATGACAGGTGTCTATTTTTATATAGATTACAACAAAATTCTGTGCGTTGCTACAGATGCGCATAAGCTAGTGAAATATACCATCGGTGATGTAACAAGTGAGGTTTCACAATCTTTCATTGTACCGAAAAAAGGGCTTTCTCTTGTAAAAAATGCTCTTTCCTCTGAAGATGAGGTAATTCTATCATTTAATACCAAGAATGTATTTTTTAGCTTCGGCGAAACGATGATTGTATGTAGATTAGTGGATTCTAAATATCCTGACTACAATGCCGTCATTCCTGTGGATAACGAAAACCTTTTACAAATAGGAAGATCTGATTTTCAGAATTCACTTAAGAGAATAGCTATATATGCTAACAAAACAACTAATCAGGTAATCCTGAATCTAACAGAAGGTAGCCTTACTATTTCTGCTCAAGATCTAGATTTTTCTAATGAAGCAACAGAACAACTACCTTGTAATTATACAGGAGATCCCATGACCATAGGATTCAATGCAAAGTTCCTGATAGAGATGCTGGGCGTATTAGATTCTGATGATATAAAAATAGAATTATCTACCCCTAATAAAGCAGGTATTCTCTTACCGAATGTAGAAAACGAAACAGAGAGTATTCTCATGTTGGTGATGCCTGTAATGATGAGCCATTAAGTAAGATGAAAGTAGGCCTGTTTTTCGGAAGTTACAATCCAGTTCATGTCGGACATATGATTATAGCTAATTTTATTCTGAACCACACAGAGCTAGACAAGGTATGGATGGTCGTTTCTCCTCATAATCCACACAAGCAAAAATCTAGCTTAGCTAATGACTATGATAGACTTCATCTAGTAAGACTAGCTATAGGGGATAATGATAAGATAGAAGCCTCAGATATAGAGTTTAATCTTCCTAAGCCCTCCTATACGATAGATACGCTTACTTATTTACATGAAAAATATCCTGCCAAAGAGTTTGCCCTCATCATGGGAGGAGACAATCTATTGTCCTTACCTAAGTGGAAAAATTATGCTCAGATCATAGATAACTATAAGATATACGTCTACAAAAGACCTAATTATGAGCTGGGGGTCCTTGCAGATCATCCTAGTGTACACCTGCTAGATGCTCCACTACTATCTATCTCTGCAAGCTATATCAGAGAAAATATCAAATCTGATAAATCCATACAATACCTTACCCCGGATGCCGTCTATCATTACTTACAAGAGACAAGGATATACAAAAACCTATTTTCTAATAATAATGTGTAAGCTTCTGCAGTTAAAATGCTACCTATGAAAAAATATACAGTCATTGTATTGCTCTTACTGATCGGCAGTTTCTCTCTTAGTAGCCAAATTGACATCCCTATAGGAGCATGGAAATCCTACCTCCCTTACAAAGATGGAAGATTAGTGACGCAGTCGGACGATAAGATCATATATGCAACTAACTTCTCTATTATGACAATAGGGAAAGAAGATTTTCTAGTAGAACCAATGAGTAAAGTAGATGGGTTCAATGACATTGCTGTATCACAAATGGCATACAATAATGATCTAGATCAACTAGTTCTGTCCTACGAAAACAACAATATTGACATAATAGAAGGAGACGAGGTGATCAATGTACCTGATATAAAACAGAACACTAGTATACAAGGCGACACTAGAATAAATGACATATATATAGGCTCCAATAATAAGGCATATTTCTCTGCAGGATTCGGTGTTGTAGAGTATGATCTCAACAAATTAGAATTTGGTTTTACAACATTGACAGAATTACTAGTCAAGGAAAGTAGCATACTTAATGAAAAGTTATACATCGCAACAGAAGATGGAGCTTACTATATAGAGTTATCAGAAAATATAAATCAAGGTGACTTTAACAAATGGAATATTCTGAATTCCTCTAATGGTCTACCCGAAGTATATGATGCCGTTGCTGTAGCTACAAAAAATAATATAATCTACTTAGCCACAACTGATGCATTGTACAAATCTAATAGTGAAGGATTGCAGTTTACTCAGATAGCTGAGAATAATTTTTCAGGGTTCTCCAGTGCTTTCTTATCCGAACAAACTACAGATTTAGCCTGGGGACTTCTTAATGGTGATACCTTCAGATCTAAGCTTAGATACTTCAGGGAAGATGATAGCTCTTATGAGAATACAAACTATTGTGGCGTAGTGACTAACTTCGTGATAGAAGACCAGAATGGAATCTACTGGTATGCTGATGAGGCTGCAGATTTTCGATATTCGGAATCTTCAACCTCTGGTTGTAAATATATTACTGTCAATGGCCCTAATACGCACAAGGTGAGTGATATGGATTTTAAGGATAATAAGCTCTTTGTAGCAAGTGGCGGTGTTTCTGAAACCTTCGGATATCTTTTTAGTAAGGATGGATTCTACATTTTAGAAGATGACCAGTGGGATAATGTCAATAGAAATACTTTTCCTGAGTTAAAAGATAGAGGTATAGAGATGCTAAATCAGATAGAAGCACACCCGAGTAATGACAAGGTATATGTAGGTTCTTACTTTGCGGGTATCGTCGCTTATGATACAAAAACTAAAGAAGCAGAATATTTTGATAAGGATAATACATGTCTAGATGGTGCAGTAGGTGATGAGCAGCGGACTAGAATTACAGGCCTGGCATTCGACAGTGATGAGAACTTATGGGTCTCTAACTTTGATGCGCTGAACCCACTGGTAGTTTTCGATCCTGAAGGCAACTGCTATAATTTTTCTGTAAGTTCTCCTAATAGATTAACAGATATTGCCATAGATGAAAACAACTATAAATGGGTTATCGTAGATGGAAATAATGGTGGCGTATATGTACTAGACTCTGGCGAAGATCTCGCTAGCTCAGGTGATGACAGAAGAGCTTTTTTTAACATAAATAATTCTGTATTAGCGACTAATGCTGTAAACTGCGCTACGGTAGATCTTAATGGCGATGTATGGATAGGATCAGGAGAAGGCCCTGTCGTGTTCGAGTGTGGATCATCTATATTTGATGGCTCTTGTATGGGTTCACGCCGATCTGTACTAGAAGATAGCATACGAGCTTTCTTACTAGAAACAGAAGATATCAGAGCTATAGAAATAGATGGTGCCAACAGGAAATGGTTCGGTACAAGAAATGGTGTATTTGTGCAATCTCCTGATGGAGAAACTCAGATACATAATTTCACAACTACTAACAGTCCTCTGCCGGATAATACTATAACAGCATTACGATATAATGATGAGACTGGAGAAATGTATATCGCAACTAATAATGGTATCATAGCTTATAGAACAGAAACGCTGGGCGGTAATATAACTCATGCTAACCAAGTCTATACTTTTCCTAACCCAGTGCGTCCAGAATATGAAGGGCCTATTGCCATAAAGGGACTTGCTAGCAATGCTAATGTCAAAATAACAGATATGAACGGTCGGCTTATATACGAAACTGAAGCCCTAGGCGGACAAGCCATATGGGATGGCAAGGACTACAATGGAAGAAAAGCCTCTACTGGCGTCTATCTTGTATTTAGCGCGACTAGTGATTCCTTCTTTGAACCAGATAGTTATGTGACTAAAATTATGCTTGTGGAATAGCTACTCTTCCTTTTACTTTTTGAATGGTCGCTTTGTACAATTCTTCATATTCATTGACAACAACAGAACGCTCAAATTCTTGAGCTCTGAGGTAAGCATTTTTCTTATAAGTATTATGAACGGTCTCATTACTCAGTATTGAAATCGCTTTTTCCGCCATACCGTCTATATCTCCTATATCTAACAGATGTCCAGTTACACCTTCTAAATTTACCTCAGGAAGTCCACCTATATTGGTAGATATAACAGGCAACTCACACGCCATAGCTTCCAAGGCAGCTAGACCGAAACTCTCATTAGCGGAAGGAAGAATAAATAAATCGCCGATGGCCAATATCTCCTCTACTGCATCTTGCTTTCCTAGAAACCTAATCTCACTGCATAAGCCTATCTCTCGACATAATTGCTCTAGCTTAGGTCTCTCAGGTCCATCTCCTATCAATAATAATTTAGATTTTATTTTAGGATAGATTTTCTCAAAAACTCTAATAACATCGTCTACTCTTTTAACCTTTCTAAAGTTAGAAGTATGGATAATAATCTTCTCTCCGTCTGGTGCTATCGCTTTTCTGAAATGATCTTTGTCTCTTTTCTTGAATCTTTCTAGATCTATAAAATTGTAAATAACTTGAATCTCATTTATTATATTGAACTTAGCGTGTGTATCTTCTTTTAGAGCCGCAGATACTGCTGTCACAGAGTCAGACTTATTAATACTAAATTCTACTACTGGAGAAAAAGCTTTGTTATCTCCCACGAGGGTAATATCTGTTCCGTGCAAAGTGGTTACTACTGGAAGCTGTATTCCCATACCTGCTAATATCTGCTTAGCCATAAACGCTACTGCAGCATGCGGAATCGCATAATGAACATGGAGTACATCTAGATTTTCGTATTTGACAACGTCTACAAGTTTACTTGCTAGCTCAGACTCGTAAGGAGTATACTCAAATAATGGGTAATCCAACGAGTTAACTTCATGGAAAGTAATATTATCATAAAAGGCGTGTAACCTAGCAGGTCTCTTATAAGTGATAAAATGAACGTCATGACCCTTGGAAGCTAATCCTATACCTAACTCAGTGGCCAATACCCCGCTTCCTCCGAAAGTTGGGTAACATACAATTCCTATTCTCATGAAATAAGCATTTTTCCGTCTTAAAATCTAATTATAATTACTAATTGCACTTAGTATAAACTTTTATTAACCTACTTTGTTTTACGAATACATATATTATCAAGTATTTACTCAATTAACATGGTTGTTTATTCCATCAATGATCTTGAAAAACTCTCGGGAGTTAAAGCGCATACGATAAGAATGTGGGAAAAACGCTACGGTTTACTTAATCCTCAGCGGACAAAAACAAATATACGTTACTACCAAGATTCAGATCTACAAACCCTACTAAATGTCGCATTTCTGAACAAAAAAGGCCTTAAAATCTCCAAGATCTGTGAATTTGACAAAGAAGAGATCAAACGGAAAATAGCTGAAATTACAGATGTCCACCAAGATTTTGAAGATCAGCTAGATGTTCTTATGTTAGCAATGTTTGAGTTTGATGAGTTCAATTTTAATAAGATTCTGGATCATAAGATATGCCAGTTAGGGTTTAAGCGGACCATGATGGAGGTTATCTATCCCCTACTTGACAAACTAAGTATGATGTGGATAGCGGGTTCTGTGAAAAGAGTGCATGAATCCTTTATAAGTCAGATCATTAGAAGAAAAACGATAAAGGCCATAGAAGATTTAGGTAATGATAAGCATTATAATGCTCCTAAGTATATTATCTATCTTCCAGAAAATGAAAATCACGAGCTGAGCTTACTTTTCCTACAATTCCTACTTAAGAAAAATCAGTATCAGGTACTCAATATAGGTCTAGATATAAGTTTGTTAGATCTGCAAGATGCCTGTAATGCTTATCAGCCTGACTATGTATTTACACTAATCAACGATGATATGTCATCCGCTACATTGCGAGCCTATATTGCAGGCGTGCTAGCTATAGATGAAAACTTACACTTTGTATTATCTGGTTTCCAGTCCACTAAGCACAGAATAAAAGATGGATACAGATGTAGTGTCATAAGTAGCTTATCTAGTGTAATAGAATTTATACAAGAAAAAGCAGTACTGGGTAATGCAGTATGAGCCAGATCTAACTATCTTTGATTACTTTTTTACTATATAATAAATATTAACATGAATACGATTACTAAAATTTTAATGCCCCTACTATTTGTAGGTCTTTTTGCAGCTTGTAAAAATGATAAATCAAAGGATGCTACGGTAAGTGCTGAAAAAGCGGTAGCTACGGTAAGTGATAAATCTTATACAGTCGATCCAGACCTTACTAAGGTAATGTGGATAGGTGCTAAACCTGCAGGAACTCATAATGGAACTGTAAATGTTACTTCAGGTAATGTTACGACTAAGGATGGCAACATTTCTGGAGGAAGTTTTACTATAGATATGACAAGTATTAACTGTCTAGATCTAGAGGGTGGCTCTAAAGAAGGCCTAGAAGCACATCTAAAAGGAACAGAATCTGGAAAAGAAGATGATTTCTTCAATGTTGCTAAATATCCTACAGCAAAATTTGCTATTACTAAGGTTACCAAGCTGGAAAATAATCCAGATGCCTCACACATGATATTTGGTAACCTTACGATAAAAGATGTTTCTAAAAATGTTGGATTTAGAGCTAATGTAAAATCTATGAACAGCATGGTAGAGGTAACGACTCCTGAGTTTACAATCAACAGAACTGACTGGGGAATAAAGTATGGATCTAAATCATTCTTTGATAATCTGAAGGATAAGTTTATCGATGACGAAATAAAATTAAGTATTAATCTGATTGCTAAGTAAGCACTCTTAATACTATTAAAATAATGAAAAAGCTGATCTATTATAGATCAGCTTTTTTTTATGCCAAATATTCTGGATGTTAGAATCATTGTTCGAACAATTACATAGGCAATAGATGATATACTCTATTATGTATAATTTATCATTCATAAAATCTACTTTCATTTAATAATAACTTATTTTTGACATACTTAAAAATGATAGATTTATGAAAGCTTTACATATTCTCTTTATTCTATTACTAGCGGCCTGGCATACAGATGCTCAATATATAAGTAGTGTTAATTTCCCTGATACGACACAGGCTATCGTAGATGATTCAGCTGATCTATCTGTAAAATATGCAGGAACTATAAATGGGGCGGATATAAAAAAGCATCTAGATATACTTGCCTCTGACGCATTCGAAGGAAGAGAAACAGGCGAGCCCGGAAATGACAAAGCTTCAGAATATATTGCTAATTATTTCCAGTCACTCCAGTTAGAAAAAAAAGGAGAAAACAATTCATATTTTCAGCCTGTAGCATTTACAACTACGAAGTGGGAGAATACAGAAATGTTTATCGCTGGAAAAAGACATAAGCATTTATGGGATTACCTAGCCTTCCCTTCAATAAATAATAATATTCCATTTATCGGAGCTACGGAAATAATATATCTCGGATATGGTATAGATGATCCTAAATACAATGATTATAAGGGCGTAAATGTAAAAGATAAGGTCATCATGATATACAACGGTGAACCCATGAGCGTAGATTCCGTATCTATACTGACCAGTAGCAAAACAATGTCTAGCTGGACAACGGATCCAACTAAAAAACTAAATCGTGCCTACATGGCTGGTGCTAAGCTCGTCCTAATTATAGAAAATGATATCAAGCAAAAACTAAACGACAATAGAAGAATACTACTTGGCGGACAGATGGCTCTAGGAGATCTAAGTAAGGAAGAAATAAAATATCCTAACCACGTATATATTTCCCCAGTTACTGCTCAACTTATATGGGGAGATAAACAAAAAGATATCCTGAAAGCTAGAGATAATAGTAAGCAAAAAGCTAAGACGAAATCTATAAAAATAGATCAAAACTTTGCAATCAGAATGGAGAAGAACCAGTCTGTACTGAAAGGAAAAAATATTATAGCTTATATAGAAGGAACCGATAAAAAAGATGAACTCATCGTTGTATCCGCACACTATGATCATATCGGTAAAAGAGCAGATGCTGTATACAATGGAGCCGATGATAATGCCTCTGGAACTAGTTCTGTTCTAGATATTGCAGAAGCCTTTCACCTCGCTAAGAAAAATGGTGAAGGTCCTAGAAGATCTATTTTATGTATGTTGGTAACAGGAGAAGAAAAGGGCCTCCTGGGGTCAGAGTATTACTCAGAAAATCCAGTCTTTCCTATAGAACAAACTGTTGCGAATATCAATGTGGATATGATAGGCCGTATAGATGAGAAGTACAAAGATGACCCTAACTACATCTACGTAATAGGATCAGATAGACTAAGTACTGACTTACATAATATCAACGCTGAAGTAAATCAAAAATACAGTCAAATTGTCCTAGATTATACCTACAATAGCGAAGAAGATCCTAATCGTTTCTACTATAGATCTGATCACTATAATTTTGCTAGGAAAGGTGTACCGGCAGTCTTTTTCTTCAGCGGCGTCCATAAGGATTACCATCGTACAACAGATACGGCGGATAAGATTCTTTTTGATAAGACAGAAAAAATTGCGCGTATGATCTTTCATACCGCGTGGGAATTAGCTAATAGAGAAGATAGAATTGTTGTGGATGGGGAGGTGAAAACGGACTAGGTATTATCTACAAATCAAACAAATTATACCTTTAGCCTAGCTATATATAATCGTAAATTGTATTTTTAGAACTAGAATTTACGAATATGAAAAATGCTTATCTAGCTCTAACTATCTTCTTTTCGCTATTAACAGCAAAAAACATCTGTGCTCAAGATCAAATCTTACAGAAAAGTGATCTTGCTGAAGCTGAGTTCCATACGGCCATCAATCCACTAGATTCTAATAATATTGTACTCGCCACAATGCATGGATTCTATGATGTTGAAGATTCATACTTCTCCATCTACGTTACGAAAGATTTCGGAGCTTCCTGGGAACTCAGTTCATTCCAAGGGAAACATGATGGGATCACAGGCACTGGAGACCCCGTCATTGCATTTAATGCCGATGGGAAATTAGTCCTAGCACACCTAGTTGTCACCGAAGATGGAGAAATAAATACCATGTTATCAGAATCTCTTGACGGCGGAATAACATGGTCAGCTGCATATACTTATCCTGATGTATTTACAGACAAGCCCTGGTTAGCGATAGATAGAACGGAGAACGAATCTACTCGTAATAACATATACTTACCTACCGTCTCGAGTGACCTAAAGTTTATATCACTTAACGAGTCTTATGAGGTCTTGTCTGACCTAGTTGTTCCAGACGCAGATCACATCCCTTCTGTAACGGTTGCGAGTGATGGAGATATATACTTATGTGATATCAACTGGAGTGACCCGATCGATATCTACTTCCAACTATACACCGAGGGAGGTAGCACCTTGGTCCATTCTACCTATGTAACGACGATACCTGATTTCACATTTAACGCTGAGGATGTTTCCACAAGATATAATCCCGCTCCATATATTGCTGTAGATAATTCTGATGGCCCTTTTTCTGGGAGGATATATATTGCCTACACCGGATCTGAGGCTGTAGATGAGACTTACTTCAACATTTTTCTTAGCTACTCAGATGACAAAGGGCTTACATGGTCAGAACCTACCGTTGTACATTCTGATAACTCTGATTCTATCCAGCAGTTCTACTCTAGTATCTATGTAAATGATAAGGGCACCCTTCTCATAGACTGGTATGATCGATCGAATTATGATAATTCTAATCTCGTCACAGATTTTTTCCTAGGTGTCTCTTTTGACGGCGGAGAAAGCTTTATAGAAACGCAGCTCAATTCTGAGTCCATGGATTTTCTCACAGCTATTATCGCTGGTCATGAATTTGGTGTAGGAGATTATCATCAGTTAGTAGCTACAGATAATACAGCCATATCTTTCTGGTCAGATGGAAGAACGAATGATGGCGACTTAAACATATATTTTGCTAAAATAGATCTAACTAACCCTATCTCTTCTATCATAGAACAAGGTATCATAAATGATGCTATCAAAATAAAAGCTTTGTATCCACAACCTACTACGGACAAGATAAATGTAGATCTTGAATTAGATAAACCCTTTGACCTACAGTACCAGATTATGAATATCAACGGACAAGTCATCTTCCAAGGGCAACCCGAAAATTATCAGCCTGGTAAGCACTCCATACAGATTCCGCTCGACCTTCCATCTGGTTCTTATATGCTGAAACTAGATGACTATAAGGGTTTCTTTAAAAGCTTGAAATTTGTAATACTTTAAAATTATGAGAGTCGTATTTTTTCTCTTAGTCCTATCTTTCTATGCTTGTCGTACAAACAAAGAAATTTCTTCTACCTCTTATGCTGACGAGCTACAAAAAATAGCTTACGAAAAATATGGTGATCGCTATACTCTATATCCTAACGATACAGATAGCTATACACTTGTCAAAAAGAAAACGAAGCGATTTTCTGAGATGGGTTTTGATATTGACTATTTCGTTTTTAGTCATGTAGATATGAGGATCATTATAGAAGACACACTTCGTTCAGGACACGTAGAATGGATCACTGATAAGGCTATCAAGGTAGTCAATAGGAAAAAAGATCCCAACAATAAAGGGAAGCTAAACAAAGTAGTCTACTTGTATGATGTAATCAAGAAAGAAAAAAATATACTAAAGGATTAACATATATTCCAATTATACTTATCATACGGTTGTACATTAGTTTTTCACCACTTTCTGAATATATACCTTTCCCGAAATATCCATTGCTTTTAAAATATAAATACCTGATGAATAATTACTCATATCTATACGGTTAAGCCTATCGAACGATTCTATAACCTGTCCATGAACATCCATAACTGAAAAATTAATAAAATCAGATTTTTCGGATATGTATAAAATATCTGAAACTGGATTCGGGCTTATATTAATTTTATTTTCTAAATTAACTTCCTTTGTTGAAGTTAATAAATTGCAATTTTCAAAAGGTCCAATACAATAATCGAATAAAGAATACGAATAACCTCCTCCAGTAAAAAAGCATTCTTGACCTCTAAATATCCCTATACAAGTTCCTATACCCTCTGTCAAATTTTTGAAATCATCATCTTCTATCGCCAGACTCCTTCTTTTGTAGCCATATAGTTCTAATGAGTCTATACTTGTAATGATGTTTTGATCTGGGAACATACAAGAACTTAAAGTATCACCTTGCTCTACGTTAAAGTCATAAAGCAAATCTTCATTGAAGGAATTCTCGTCTCCCCAATTACATTGATATTCATATTCGTTGAGAAAAATTCCGAAGTCATTTTGCAGCCCATGAAAAACTCCACCGTAGACTTTTCTTTCAGATATATCATCTCTCAGTAATCCCAATAATTTCCTAGTAAATAATAAGATACCGTTTTGATATTCGTAATGGTAAATTTTAGAATATGTCATATTATTAACGACAGTATCACCTTCTAATCTTAAGACAACTATTACATCTAATTCTGGGTTTTCATCCGTAGACCCCATAAACCAGGTAGCACTATCTACTGCCATAGGGACATAATCTTGAGAAGACAAATAGAATGAGCTGAGAATAAAAAGCATACAGAATTTAAAGTGTTTTATCATGATGTTAAATTTACTAATATCGTCTTTTGTTGTCTCCGACATATTGAGGATCTCTTTTATTCCAAAACCACCAGTGTAACTAATTCCTGGCTTATTAAATCTCCATTTGATATCACATAGTAATCACCAAAATATATTATCCCACTTCGCAAATTGAAATCTATACTTTCCTTTATTGAATATGTATCGACAGATATATCTTCGAGTGTCTGTCTATGGATGTTTATAAGCGGAGGACTGTCCCGAAGGGCAGTCTTCCGTCTTATATATTTTTAGCATCAGTTCATATTCTCAACATTGCACTTAGATTAAAATTGTTATAATCAAGAATGCTAACATATTCGTGTTTTATACCCGCATAGATGTTATTATGAATTTGTATCAACAATGAAGTTGCAATATTTGAAAAAGAAATTTCACTTCTTTCACGAGATGAATAACCTACAATAGTGGGTTCAAAATTACCTTCAGCAGTTAATCTTGTCATATTTTCTATCCCTGAAACATATGACACTAGATAGTTTATTTTGAACAGTAATTTTCTATAAAACTTGTTCTCAAATGATACACCAAAACTTGGTAAATTATAATTGACATTTGTACTTTCTTGAAAGAATGCACTTGGATAAACTGCATTCGATATGTCATTTGTAAAGACAAGACTAGGATTAACTGGATTTTCTGTTTTGTTGTAATTTATAGACTTATAATTTAGAACTAGTCCAAACCCTTTATATAATTTCCTAGTTATTCCAACTCCAAAATTGATTCCATTCACACTGTTACTTTTATTTCCAAATGTGAATTTCATAAAAGAGATACCAATATCAGACTCGATACTTAATTTTTTTTGACAGTACACATTACTGCCTATAACTAAAATAATAAATAGAGTATTTAATACTATTTTCATATGCTATATTTAAATGAGCACCTCTACAATTCAATGCAGAGGTGCAATTGAAATTTAGTTTTATCTTTCGCTCATGTAAAAGTCAACATCATTACTCGGATGATATTCAAATCCATTTGGATCTATATCTTGACAGTATTCTACTATCGAAGATCCAATTAAATCGTCCTTGCTTCTGTAGTTAATAGGAATGTCCCAAGAAACTCCAACTCCATAAACTTCAAAGCTTAAGGTGACGTCTCGCACCCTTTCTCCTCCTCCATCATCCTCATACCAGATATGAGTCATTCTATTACCAATCTCTTCTTGATCCCAAATAATCATTTCAAAATTAGGGAAAACAAACTGGTTGTCATCTTCTACACCATCGTATCTAGCAATTCTAAAATCTAAAGCTTCACTAGTTTTTCAGTTTGTATATGTCTACCCTGTTCATCATAAATTTTCATTAAAAAGAAATTAGGGCTTTCATTTCTAAGGTCTATCTTTTCTAAAAAGATATCTGTTGCTCTTTTAACTTCCCTGCCTTCTATATCATAGATTACAAAAGAAACTTTTGTCCTTTTATCTCTTTCATCCTTAATCGCTATATCGCCATCTGATGGATTAGGAAAAACTAAAAATGGTTTATCCTCACTTAAGTTTATTAATATAGGATCACTAGTAGAGGTAGGTAAATAATACTCAAAACCGCACTCCATATTATCATCTGTTTCACAGCCATCGGCAGGGAGCTTAATTGCCCAACTATTATCCTTAAGGTAATTTCCATCAGCATCATAGATTCTACTCCATCCTGTCCCAATAATACTGCCATCTGATAGTTCATGAATCTGGCGCATGGTATAGGGTAAGGTATTTCCGTATTCATCATATTCTAATATCGAATATTGCCAAAGCAAGTCTCCCGTCTCTCCATCCAATTTTAAAATGTAAGGTGCATAATATAATTCTAAACTATCAGGTAAAGCAGGTAAGGTATCCTCCAGAGGATTATAGTCAAATATTGCTGGATAGTTAAAATGCCATCTTGTATAACCACAGGCAAGAATATCTCCTTTTGTTGTCTCCGACATATTGAGGATCTCTTTTATTCCAAAACCACCAGTGTAACTAAATCCTGGCTTATTAAATCTCCATTTGATATCACCATTGTCATCGATACACAAAACATCAAAATTAGAATTCCAAGTATCGGGAAATACTTGACCATCCTGTCCATACCTTTGCTTGTAAATCATATCTCCATTGTCCATTTGCAGAGCAGCGTGTGGATATTGATGATGCGTACTTATATCTATGGTATCTAAATAATTGGACACAATGTTTTTATTCTTATCAATTTTTAAAAATCCTCTAGAATCTACTTCTATTCCATTCTCATTAGTCCATGTCTCAACCCCTGACCAGTAAACAGTGAGCAAACTATCAGCATCTACAAATAGAAAATAAGGAGACACAAATTCCTTCTGATATGGATATTCCATAAGCGTATCTATCTCCATCGTTTGTTTATCTATCCATAATAGAAAATCTGGCCACGTATCCGTATCTGTAATCCTATACCAACCCGATGCTACATAGTAATCACCAAAAGATATAATCCCACTTCCAAAATTGAAATCTATACTATCCTTTATTGAATATGTATCGACAGATATATCTTCGAGTGTCTGTCTATTATATTTTTTCAGATCTAAAGTAGGTGTTTCCCAACTACCTTTCCCGTCTATAAAGATTAGCTGCTGATCGTTAACCGTCCATGGAATTCGGGATTTATCTATTATACTCAAATTTTCTACTAATCTTTCTTTGAGTATATTGCCATCAGTATCCATCTTGCCTATGGTATTGCACTCATCCCAATCTTGTCCATCAAAATTACACACATTGAAGGTCAGATAGTAAAGTGTATCATTCACAAGATGTGAACTCTTGATATGATTGGTTAATTCTGTATTGCCAGCGTTCCACGTCTTAGACCATACAGACTGCCCTTGCACTAAGGATGATATGCAGAAGAAAAGAGTATGTAGTAATAGAATCTTTCTCATATGATATAAATACATCATTGGAATATATTAGCGGTGATAGCCTACTATCAACGCTTACAAATTAACCATTATTTTCTAAAATTATTTTTTCATGATGGATCAATTCACCCTAAATCTCCTCACCAAACTAAACTTCGGCGCGATCACAAGTAAACTATATTCACCTACTGGATAATTAGAAATATCTTTTGTGATGATAGTTTTACCAGAAAGAATGCTTATTTCCTTTTCTTCAATAAGCTCAGCATTGGTATTCACAATTTGGTAGGTGCCTTCAGTAGGAAGACCGTCAGAAATCAACTCTATCCTTATCTCCGACTGTTTAGATAAATAAAAAATATCCAACATCTGATGTGGACCTTCATAGTCCGTATCAGATATGGAGTATTTCTTGATTGTTTCTGCTGGCGTTTCTAAATAATTCGTAACCATTGTAAAATCTTCAGATGCTAATGAAAATTGTCCCTGTCCAATTAATGGACTACTAATGACAAGGCTAACAGAAATGCCTATGATTAAAGACAATATAATAGTTACGTATTTCAAATTTGCTAATAAATTGTTTAATGACAAGCCAACAGCTCTAACTTTTTCAAAGATGAGACTAAATTCTCTACTATTCTGACTTTTGTAACGAACGGTAGGATTGGTGTAACGAACGGTAGGTTTGCTGTAACGAACGGTCATTACAACATAGATAGAAATATGGATTTACGCTTATATATAGGTATAATCACCTAAAGAAAGAGGGTGGTGGGACAATTCCGATTACCTTTTTATATGCTTTAGCTTATAAGGATATGATCGTATAATGCTCCCATAGCAAGAATAAGTATAATATGCAGTCATGACCGTTTATAATATTTATATACCTACTTTTTAGCTAACTCTAGAATCAAACCTTAATGGTTGTATGTTTGTAACGCTTATTTGTACAATATCTTTATGTCTGGGATTGATAAGGAAATTGTATTCTAAAGGGACAATACAACTGGGTACCTTAAGTATCAATGCCTGATCCTGTCGTACAAAATCATCTCCAGTATATTGTGTTACATCTATAGAATGTTTAGCATCCCAACCCTTATATAAGTCGATAGTTTCTATTTCCAGAATTACCATATCATCAGATATTTCTATCTCTACATAGTATCGATCTATAGTAAGTCTTCTGCAAAATCTAGATGCGAAGATACTTCTAAGGTTGCTAGAGCCCCAGGCTCTGATGTATATACTGAGTAAGTGTTCAGACTATTCAAATCCTTCAGTCCTAGCGGCACCTTTTCCTTGTAATGTTCTGTCTAGATATATTTCTCTTTCTTACTTCCTGACAGCAATGCTTCACATTTACCTTCCTATACTTTTACTATCGCAATCTCTACTTCCAAATCTTCAGAAACCAATACTTTTTCGCCACCAACTTCTTCTTTGACAGATACCTCATCCGCTAACACCTCATTAGCAACATAATCCTTATGTCCAGCTATCGCTTTCTCTATCTTATCATGATACGCTATATGGACATGGATACGATCCGTAACGTCCAGCCCTGATTCTTTCCGCATATTCTGGATAAGCTTTACAAGGTCTCGAGCAGTTCCCTCCGCCTCTAGAGCTTCCGTTAGAGTAATGTCTAGTGCCACCGTTATTTGACGATCTTGAGCAACCTGCCATCCAGGTAATTCCTCCGCACTGATTTCGAAATCTTCTAAAGCTAAATCATACGTAGTTCCATCTATCATCAGATTATATTTTCCAGCAGACTCTATAGTCCTTATATCTTCCTGACCTAATGCCGTAATGATTACACCAGCAGCTTTCATATCCTTGCCTAGTTTCTTTCCTAAAGTCTTGAAATTAGGTTTGATTTTTTTCTTGATAACCCCAGAAGAATCTGTTATATATTCCATTTCCTTGACATTCACCTCAGCAAGAATAAGGTCCTCTACTTTTCTTACCTGCTGCTCAAATTCTGCATCCAGTATCGGTAACATAATTTTCTGTAGTGGTTGTCTTACTCTTAAGTTTCCTTTCTTTCTAAGGGACAAAACAAGAGAAGAAATACGCTGAGCATAGCTCATTCTCTCCTCCAGTTTCTTATCGATAACATCAGCATCAGCTACAGGAAAATCACTCAGATGGACAGATATATGCTGCTCCTTATTAGATACATTGTTTAGGTTTCTATACAGCCAGTCTGCAAAGAATGGTGATATCGGCGCCATCAGTTGACTGATGGTTTTCATACAGGTATAGAGTGTCTGATAGGCCGCTATCTTATCTTGAGAATACTCTCCTTTCCAGAAACGTCTACGACATAATCGTACATACCAGTTACTTAGGTTATTTTCTACAAAATGCTGTACTTTTCTACCTGCTCTCGTAGGCTCGTAATCTGCAAAATCTTGTTTTACTTCCTCACATAAACTGTTCAGTAAAGAAATGACCCATCGATCTATTTCGGGCCTATCTTCCAGTGCGATTTCTTCTTCACTGTAACTGAATCCATCTATGTTAGCATATAGTGAGAAGAAAGAATAGGTATTGTATAAGGTACCAAAAAACTTTCGCTTCACCTCCTCTATACCATCTAGATCAAATTTTAAATTATCCCATGGATTAGCATTGGTCATCATATACCATCTCGTAGCATCAGCACCATACTTTGCTATCGTATCGAATGGGTCTGCTGCATTACCTAGACGCTTTGACATTTTCTGTCCCTTCTTATCTAACACCAGTCCCGTAGAAACCACATTCTTAAACGCTACACTATCCTTTACCATTGTAGATATAGCATGCAAGGTATAGAACCATCCACGTGTCTGATCTACCCCTTCTGAAATAAAATCAGCGGGATAGAAATTTCCTTTTCCATTCTTACCATCGACCATCTCCTTATTCTCAAACGGGTAATGCAGCTGCGCAAAAGGCATCGCTCCAGAATCAAACCATACATCGATGAGATCCAGCTCTCGCACCATCTTACGACCATCTTCCGCCACCAATACAATATCATCTATATACGGTCTGTGCAGATCCTGTGGTACTTTCTGATCTAAACCTAAACCTTCATTTGCCGCTCCTATTTCTTTTTCTAGTTCCGCTATAGAACCGATGCACTTCGCCACTTCTCCATCTTCCGTTCTCCATATCGGCAATGGAATTCCCCAGTATCTAGATCGCGATAAGTTCCAGTCTTGCAGATTCTCTAGCCAGTTCCCGAACCTACCTTCTCCCGTAGATACAGGCTTCCAATTGATTGTCTTATTCAGCTCCACCATCCTGTCCTTAGCTGCAGTTGTTTTGATAAACCAACTATCTAGCGGATAATACAATATCGGCTTATCCGTCCTCCAGCAATGCGGATAATTGTGTGCGTATTTCTGCACATTGAAGGCTCTGTTCTCTTCCTTTAGCTTGATAGAAATATCTATATCTACACTTCTATAATTTTCTTCGTTCTTGTAATCTTTCACATAACGTCCAGCAAAGTCTGTCACCTCATCTATAAATTTCCCTTCCTTATCTACCAGCGTCAGTGCACCCATTCCATACTTCTTTCCCACCTTCATATCATCCGCACCGAACGATGGAGCAATATGTACAATGCCTGTACCATCAGAAGTAGAAACAAAATCTCCTAACAAAACCTTGAATGCATCACCTTCTTCTGGCTGTACGTAAGGAAATAATTGCTCATAAGAAATCATCTCTAGATCCGCTCCTTTGTAAGAACCGGTTACCGCATAAGGAATTAATTTATCATCAGGCTTATACGCTGCAAAATCTAGTTCAGCCTGCTCCGGTTTAAACCATTTTCCTAGCAACTCTTTTGCCAGAATTAGATTTACTGGAAGTTTAGTGTACGGATTATACGTTTTTATTCTTATATATTCTATTTTCTTTCCCACAGCAAGGGCAACATTAGAAGGAAGCGTCCATGGCGTTGTAGTCCAAGCAATAAAAAAAACATCTCCCTCAGATTTTCCATCGAACAAGAAAGCCGACTTATCATCCTCCGTAATTTTGAACTGCGCCACGGCAGAAGTATCTTTGACATCCTGATATGCACCTGGCATATTCAGCTCATGCGAACTCAGTCCCGTTCCTGCAGCAGGAGAATACGGCTGCACCGTATAACCTTTATAAATCAGATTCTTGTCGTACAAGTTCTTCAGTAACCACCAGACAGATTCTATGTAATTATTCTCAAAAGTCACATAAGGATTATCCAGATCTACCCAGTAGCCCATCTTCCGCGTGATATCATCCCACAGGTTTTTATAACGCATCACCGTCTCTCTACACTTCTGATTATAATCCTCTATACTGATCGTTGTACCGATATCTACCTTGGTAATTCCGAGCTCTTTTTCCACGCTCAGCTCTATCGGTAGACCATGCGTATCCCATCCTCCTTTTCTATCCACACGCTTACCATCCATCGTCTGGAATCTACAGAATATATCCTTGATCGCTCTCGCCATGACATGATGAATACCTGGTTTTCCGTTTGCCGAGGGTGGCCCCTCATAGAATACAAAACTATTTTCCTCAGGCCGCTGCTCTATACTTTTCTCAAACACCTTTTCCGCCTCCCAGAACGCCAATATTTCCTTATCTATCGAGGCCAGATCCAGCCCCTTAAACTCTCTATATTTACTCATGTTTTCTCTTTCTGTAATCACTAATACGTAAAGCTATCAAAATGCTAGAAATATTCCCCTTTCCAGCCACTAGGAAATAATGATCGCTTAGCAGAATATGCTTAGTAATTATTTGGGCGTCACCCCTGCCTGCCGAAGCTTCAGCGCAGGAGGGCTTACTGCCAGCAAGAAATATATTGTAAACTCATAACGCTTTCTCCTGATTTATAGGGTCTATCGAAGATCCTCCTACACCCCACGCTTTCTCCATTCCCATCCCACAGGGTCGGGTCATCCGATACTCCGCGTTCGCTTCGGTGCTCCGCACATCCCTTCCGTTACACTGCAGGTATTATCTACTACCCCTGACGCAAAGCCTATTAAAAATAAGTAGCTACAAGCTAAATGTAACTCAATGCTAGAGTTGATACATTGCTTCTTCCTCAGAGGATGTTTCTCTATCTCGCATCGTAAGTTCTACGCTATCATTAATAGCGATAAATCTACATGGTGTCTTGATCTCCAATCCCAAACTCACCATCAGAATTATAATCAGAAAATTCCTAGCACATAGGATGTCTGAATAAACGATTAAAAATTAATTTTTAAATGTATTCTTTTTATGAACTGACTAACCTGAGTTCAATAGTAAAAACTTTTAGTTGAGAGAAATAATACCATTTCTATTTTTAGATGACGGAAAAGGATTTAGAATTGTTCAAAATGGATCAAGGCAAAAAACGTAGGCGAATCCATAGGTTCGGCGAGGCTTTTTAACGAAAGAACATGAAGAACAAAATAAATAATTACCGTCATTCTAAACTAGAATTGGTATAATCTAGCTGATAATCATACATTTTTCACAGCAGGTTTTTAGGTATAAAAAAATAAGCAATTATACCCGCCAGAATGTTGTTAAAAAAGATGTGGTATGTCCTATGTCTGGAAGGTTTAATCATGTAAATACTTTTTAATGGTTCATTGATGGTTTCGATGATAGATCTCTTACGATGCCTTATTTTTATCAAACTAGGGCATAAGCGTATTTTCTTGTTTTTTCTTATTGCAGTAAATCTCTATTGCTCTTGCATAAGCTTACTGACACAATGGAGGTACACAGTTAGCTAATCACGTATTATTTAATATATATATAATTGGTACTCAATAATTTAATAATCGAACTCAGGTTATTAGATAAGTTTACGTATTTTTGGGCCATTATGATGGATGAATTAATAAAAAAATTTCCTGCACAGCTAAAAGAAGCGATAGCAATAGGTGAAAATGCAGAGATCGAAGAACCGACAACTGACATACGTAATGTATACGTAGCCGGCTTAGGAGGTTCTGGAATAGGTGCTAACTTTGTATCCGAATTTATAAGTGCAGAATGTCCCGTGCCCTTCACCATAGGTAAGGGATATAGTATACCTGCTTCTGTCAATGAACATACCCTAGCCATAGTCAGTTCATATTCTGGAAATACCGAAGAAACCTTAGCCTCGTTCCACGCTATGGAAAAGACTGGTGCTATGATCGTAGTTATATCCAGTGGTGGAAAACTTATACAACTAGCAAAAGAAAAATCTTATGATTACATACAACTACCAGGGGACTGGCCATCTCCTAGAGCATGCCTAGGATTTTCTATGGTACAGCAGTTGTTTATCCTGCATAAGTTGCAGCTTATAGGCGACAACTTTATAAACCATCTGAAGGCGGGAAGAGAACTACTTAACTTTGATCAAGAAGATATAAGTAAGCTAGCACAAGGCATAGCACGACAATTGCACAACAAAATCCCTATTATCTATACTACGGACAGAATGGAATCCGTCGCTATAAGACTCCGTCAGCAAATCAATGAAAATTCGAAGATGCTGTGCTGGCATCACGTCATCCCAGAAATGAATCACAACGAGTTAGTTGGATGGAATCAGCATAATAAGAACCTAGCAGTACTCTTTCTACGTAACGATGATGACCTGAAAAAAAATAAAGTAAGAATTGACATCAATAAAAAAATAATTGCTAAATACTCAGATACTATTGTAGAAGTATACTCTAAGGGAAACACGCTGATAGAAAAGGCAATCTATTTTGTGCATCTAGGAGACTGGATAAGCTGGCACCTGTCTGTACTGAATGAGGTAGATGCATCTGAGATAAAAGTCATAGATTATTTAAAATCTGAATTAGAAAAAGTACAACAACAATAATATCAAAAAATACATTAACATTAAAGATTTGCTACCTTTCCAACATTACGCATTTGACATATTTTCTCTCCCTCTTACTATATACTAATCAATGGGAAAGCGTAGATACAGGAAGAAACAAACAACTGATAATAACATTTTCAGCTGGATATACTTTGTAATATTTGGCATCATAACCCTATGGTTATTATCCTCTATATATTTCCGAAAAAGCCCTACTCAGATTCTACAAAACTGGGATAATAAGCTTAAGACAGAAGAAAAGTCCGAGCCTTTAACCTGTGATAGTCTACTCGCTAAGATCGAATTGCAAGACCTAGAACTACAGCAACTCAGAAGATCTCTATCTGATTGTGTACAAAACCAGGCTTTCCCTTCTGCTCGTATCAAAATAGATAATAGTGTCGTAAATATGAGATCTGAACCTTCTCTAAGCTCAGATATACTTATTAAACTCAAAGATTCTTCTGAGGTAAAAATCCTTTATTACGGTACAGAAACCTTCTTCCTAGAAGGAAAAGAAGGGAAATGGTGCAAAATAAGATATGCTAATAAAGAAGGCTGGGTCTGGGGCAATTTCATAGAAGAATTATAATTATATGTAAAAATTGGAACTAGCCAAATGTACCTCTTCGTTATAAATACATAAAGAAAGACTATATGCCTAAAAAAATGAAAAAGAAAGGAAATCCAGTTGTTCACGATGAGCTTAACGGATTTGACATAAAGATAAATACCTTCGGAGAAATGGAAACCAATCTCCAAATAGATAAACTCAATGATTTCCTCAACAGAACCGTGGAGGACAAGAAAATAAAGAACACGATAGAAGGTGGAGATGAAGAAGAATAAGAGATCCATATTTTAGGTAGTCTCTCCTCTAATACCATTTCTATTTTTAGATGACGGAAAAGGATTTAGAATTGTTCAAAATGGATCAAGGCAAAAAACGTAGGCGAACCCATAGGTTCGGCGAGGCTTTTTAACGAAGGAACATGAAGAACAAAATAAATAATTACCGTCATTCTAAACTAGAATTGGTATAACTAGGTGTGACAAAAAAGAGCAAGCCCTTGCAGCCTGCATTTATTATAGATAAATTCAGCTCAATAAATAACCCAACATAAATCGATACAATCGCCCTAGCATATATACTCATTTTGATTATCTGCTATGATATTTTCGGGAGCTTGATAGCTATGCATATTCGTTTCATCGGCACGCTCGATGGCGTAAAGAGGTAAGGTGATCCCATCTGTTATTTTCCCTAGCTGTAGTTATTACCATTTCTATTTTTATACCAATTTAATTTTCAAATGTCGGTAATTATTTGTATCTTAGGGGATGGCAAGAATATCAAAATTAAAAATTAAGGAAAGTCAAAAAGAGCTACGAAAGATTTTTAAACGTCAAAGGCTAAATAAGAACAGAGCTCGATTACAAGCATTTATTCACATACAAGAAAATACTTATGAAAGTAGGGATTTACTCAGTAGTCATTTGGGAATTTCGCTTAGAACATTAGAAAGATGGATTTCATCATATATGTCTGGAGGCTTAAAAGCTTTATTACTTCCAGAAAAGCGAAATAGGAATTCTTATCTCATACCAGATGAAGTAGATGCTGCATTAGCGCAGAGAGTAAATGACAGTGAAGTTGGATTTAAAAGTTACGTAGAAGCTCAAAGGTGGATAGCCATAGAATTCGGATTAGAGC
>Ga0209187_1000180_pt1 | contig 138763 bp, 97 predicted proteins | sample BantaG_FD_187430 | JGI IMG/M metagenome (GOLD analysis project Ga0209187, IMG submission 187430) | Marine algal microbial communities from Bantry Bay, Ireland - BantryBay_4 metaG (SPAdes) (version 2) | ecosystem: Host-associated > Algae > Red algae > Unclassified | place: Bantry Bay, Ireland...
GTGGTTGGGGCCGAGTTCCGAGGGCGGGTTCATGAGGGTCGTTTCGGGGTTCTTGGGCCGAAGTTCAAGCGGGTTTTCTTGGTCGGAGTCAGCGGAGGCGGGAACGAGTTCGGAGTGGGCCGGCAACGATCAGCCTTGCCGGGTTCGGCCGGCAAAGGCGCTTGTTGTGAGAGGTTTTTCGGCGTGGCTGGGGCCGAGTTCCGAGGGCGAGTTCATGAGGGGAGTTTCCGGGTTCTTGGGCCGGAGTTCAAGCGGGTTTTCTTGGGCGGCGTTCGCGGGGTGGGAACGCGTTCGGAGCCCGCCACAACGATCAGCCTTGCCGGGTTCGGCCGGCAAAGGCGCTTGTTGTGAGAGGTTGGGCGGCGTGGTTGGGGGCGAGTTCCGAGGGCGGGTCCATGAAGGGAGTTTCGGGATTCTTGGGCCCGGAGTTCACACGGATTCATTTAATTCCTCCAAGTACCTTGTCAGAAAGTCATGGAAGGTTGAGTCCTCGATGTTGAAGAGATCGTATCCGGTTCTTTGGAATCCATCTTTTTCCACCGACTGAATCATCCCGTGGGGGTGATTTTCGTGGCAGAACTTAGATTGAAGGACATAGATGAGTTGGAGGAATCGCATGTCTGGATAATGGATCCAGATCTCTCGTAAGAGATCGAGCAGGACTGGTATTCGTTCTGGTGGTCTCATCGCGCGCCACAACTATGAGGGCCGCGAGTTCGACTCGCGGACCCGACTGGTTGTGGGCAAGGCGGCGTGGGCGGCGTGGTTGGGGCCGAGTTCCGAGGGCGGATTCATGAGGGGAGTTTCGGAGTTCTTAGGCCGGCGTTCAAGCGGGTTTTCTTGGTCGGAGTCAGCGGGGGCGGGAACAAGTTCGGAGTGGGCCGGCAACTATGAGGGCCGCGAGTTCGACTCGCGGACCCGACTGGTTGTGGGCTGGTCGGCGTGGTTGGGGCCGAGTTCCGAGGGCGGGTTCATGAGGGAGTTTCCGGGTTCTTAGGCCGAAGTTCAAGCGGGTTTTCTTGGTCGAAGTCTGCGGGGGCGGAAACGAGTTCGGAGTGGGCCAGCAACTATGAGGGCCGCGAGTTCGACTCGCGGACCCGACTGGTTGCGGGCTGGGCGGCGTGGTTGGGGCCGAGTTCCGAGGGCGGATTCATGAGGGGAGTTTCGGAGTTCTTAGGCCGGCGTTCAAGCGGGTTTTCTTGGTCGGAGTCCGCGGGGGCGCGAACGAGTTCGGAGTAAGCCGCAACAAGTTATTCTTCAGACTCGTATACCATCACCTGTTGCAGTTAGTCAACTACTTTCAGCCTGATTTGATCCGCACGACTAACCGTATATTGACAAAATTCCGTTAGTATACTTATCGTATACTAACATGGAAAAAATACCGGAGCCGTTAGATAGGGCGTTTCGAAAGCGAATGGTTGAGGCGAAATTGGATCCTCAAGCGAGGCGGAGGTGGTTGAAGTGGCTTCGGTTCTACATTGATTTTTGTCTGAAGTATGGGTTTGCGCCACGGGAACGATCTAGTTTGGCGTCTTTTTTGCAGAAGTTGGAAGGCAAGGGGCAGTCGGAAGAACAGCTTGAGGAAGCGGGTCGAAGTCTGGATTTGTTTTATGAGATTGTGCCCAGCTTTGACGGTCCGGGGGCGGCGGAGGCGACACAAGCTGAGGGTAGCAGGTCGGTGAGTCCTTCGCCGCGCGCCCGGGAGTGGGATCCCGTGTTTGCGCAGTTGGAGGAGGTGATGGCGTTGCGTCAGCTGGCGCGGAGCACGCGAAAAACGTATCGGGGGTACGTCAACCAGTTTCGGCGTTACGTGAAGACGAAGGGCTGCTCGCTGGCGGAGGTGGGGGAGGATGAGGCGGTGGGGTATCTTACCGAACTCGCGGTGGTGCGGAATGTTTCCGCGAGTACGCAAAACCAAGCGTTTAATGCCCTTTTGTTTCTTTTCCGGCATGTGCTGAAGCGTCCCTATGAATTGAAGGACCGGGTGGTGCGGGCGAAGACGCGGAAGGTGGTCCCGCAGATTTTTAGCCGTGAGGAGGTGGACGAGGTAATTGGGCGGATGCCGTACCCGTATTCTCTGGTGGCGAGTTTGCTGTACGGCTGCGGTTTGCGTGTCTCGGAGGGGCTTTCCCTGCGGGTGCAGAATTTCGACTTTGACGCGATGCGCTTGACGGTCCGGCGGGGAAAGGGAGGCAAGGACCGGGTGTTGCCGATTCCGGAGTCGATCCGGACTGATCTGGAGGCGCATTTGGAGCGGGTGTGTCTGCTGCACGAACGCGATTGCCTGATGGAGGGATGGCTAGGGGTGTTTATGCCGGAGTCGGGGGCGCCTGCGGCCTGGGCCAAGAAATCGACGTTGCTCCCGTGGCAGTTTTTCTTTCCGGCCAAAACGCTGACCTGGGTGGACGAGGAGGATGGGATGCGGCGGTTTCATATCCATGGGGATAAATTCGGAAAGCAGTTGCGGGCGGCGGTTCGCCGTTCGAAGATCACCAAGCGGGTGACGGCGCATACGTTTCGGCATTCGTTTGCGAGTCATTTGCTGATGGCCAATTACGATATCCGCACGGTGCAGGCGATGCTCGGGCACGCGGATGTGCGGACCACGATGATCTACACGCAGACGGTGCCGAGTCGGACGTTGCGGGAACAGCGGAGCCCGTTGGATTTTGCGGTAGAGTCCGGCGGCTAGATTTCTGTGATTTATATAAGCGCTAACCTCAGAAAAGTAGCCGCGTAGCGGTGGCACCTTTGGACGCGCGGACCGTCTTCTTTTTGGCCGGATTGGACATGAAATCTCGAACCGAGGGTCAGACCGGTCGATCTCTTCTTCGGTCGGCAACCTGGGGTTCAGTCGTGCCTCCTTCACCCACAGGCTACGATGAAAGGACCCCGTTGGGGTCGACTCGCGCCGGAGGCGCAACTGTGGGATCACCGTGAATATCCATATTGATGGACACGCTGAATGCCAGGCGAGTGGGGGGACCCGAACCAAGTTCTGTGGCGATCTCGGTCGTCCTTGATCGCCCCGGCTCGGGAGGCCCCTCGCCCTCCAGGGTTTTGATTTGGAACAATCCAGAAATATTTTTATGGATATGTTTGATCCTAGGCGAAGGGGGTGACCCGAACCAAGGTCTGCTGCGATCTCGGTCGTCCTTGATCGCCCCGGCTCGGGAGGCCCCTCGCCCTCCAGGGTTTTGATTTGGAACAATCCAGAAATATTTTATGGATATGTTTGATCCCAGGCGAAGGGGGTGACCCGAACCAAGGTCTGCTGCGATCTCGGCCGTCCTTGATCGCCCCGGCTCGGGAGGCCCCTCGCCCTCCAGGGTTTTGATTTGGAACAATCCAGAAATAATTTATGGATATGTTTGATCCCAGGCGAAGGGGGTGACCCGAACCAAGGTCGGTTGCGATCTCGGTCGTCCTTGATCGCCCCGGCTCGGGAGGCCCCTCGCCCTCCAGGGTTTTGATTTGGAACAATCCAGAAATAATTTATGGATATGTTTGATCCCAGGCGAAGGGGGTGACCCGAACCAAGGTCTGCTGCGATCTCGGCAGTCCTTGATCGCCCCGGCTCGGGAGGCCCCTCGCCCTCCAAGGTTTGATTTGGAACAATCCAGAAAAATTTTATGGGTACGCTTGATCTCAGGCGAAGGGGGTGGCCCGAACCAAGGTCGGCTGCGATCTCGGTCGTCCTTGATCGCCCCGGCTCGGGATGCCCCTCGCCCTCCAGGGTTTTGATTTGGAACGATCCAGAAATATTATTTATTTAGGTGTTTCCGGTGCTACTTCTTCGGTGGCAGGCAGAGTACATGCGTGTAGGTTCGCAGATATAATTTGCCGTCGTGTACGGCGGGGGTGGCGTCTGAGCGTTCGCCGAGTTCGGTGGTGCCGAGCACTTTGAACTCCTTGCCGGCTTGCACCACGACCAACTGGCCTTCGCGGCTGACGCCGTAGAGCTTGCCGTCGATGAGGACGGGGGATGCGTAGAAATTCATGCGTTCGCCGACGCGTTCGGAGTAGACCTCTTTGGGAAAATTTTTGATATCAATGGCGGTGAGAATGCCGCGGTCGCCCCAGAGGTAGAGCAGTTCGTCGTCGGCGACGGGGGACACGACATAGGGCAGATTTTTGCGCAGGGTTTTGCTCGAACGCGCCTTCCATTTGTTGGCTTCGGTGCCGGGGGTGACCCAGGCGCTTTCTTTGCCGCCGCCGCCCGATCCGGCGCTGATGAAGATTTGGTCGCCGGCCAGCAGGGGCTGGGCGACGGTGCGGTAGGAAAAGCTGCCGCCGTCGGTCCACAGTTGCTTGCCGGTTTTCGGGTCGAGTCCGAACACGCCGTCTTGGGTGGTGGTGGCGATGATTTGCGCGTCGCCTCCCTCGGGCGTGAACACGGTCGGGGTGTAGAAGCCGGCTTTGCCGCCGATTTTTTGTTCGGTGCGCCAGACTTCCTTGCCGGTGTCGCGGTTCAAGCCGACGAGGAAGCGTCGGCCTTTTTCGTCGAGTTCGACATCGTTGACGATGACCACGACCTCGCCGATCACGATGGGCGAACCGCCGCTGCCGTGGTTGACATAATACGAACCGAGGTCGACGCGCCAGCGTTCCTTGCCGTCGTGGTCGAGCGAGAACACTTCGCGCGTTTTTGAATCGGTCCAGGTGATGTAGATGCCCTTGTCGTCGGCGCAGGGCGTGGAGGAGGCGAAGTCGTTGTGTTTGTGGTGGCGATAGGTGGTGAAGTTGTAGTCCTTTTTCCACAGTTCTTTGCCGCTGTCGGCATCGAGGCAGACGACGCCGCGAGTGCCCTTTTCGCCGTCGGCGCCGATAGGGCCGGAGACGGTGAGGTAGAGGTGGTCTTCCCAGAAGACGGGGGAGGAGGGGCCCTTGCCGGGGAGTTCGATTTTCCAGTCGAGGTCGTCTTGAGCGAACGTGGTCGGCAGGCCTTTGGCGTCACTGTGTCCTTGGCCGTTCGGTCCGCGGAACTGCGACCAGTCGCGTGCCTCCGCGAGGCTGGCGAGGCAGATGGCGAGGGCGGGAAGGAGGAAGATCAGGCGTGAGTTCAGGCGTGGATTCATAGTGGTTAAAGTACGATGAACGCGCCCAGTTGGGACAGGAAAATTTAAGCGGGGGCCTGCGGCATTGGGCCTGTGGCCGAAGATGGAAGATGGAAGGTGGCGGGTCATAGGTGGAAGATGGCGAGCGGATTTGTTCTTGGTGTGTACGGGGTGTCACCGCTACGCGGCTAATCTTCTCACTTGGCGGGAACCCCGGCCTTGCCCTGCGGGCGGTAGCCGGGGCTATTCAGGGTGCCACCGCTAACGCGGCTCTTTGCTGATGTGTTCTCTAACCCCAGACATCCTCTGCGGGCTTTGACCTGTGGCCGAAGATGGAAGATGGAAGGTGGCGGGCGGATTCGTTCTCGGCTTGGTCGGGGTGTCACCGCTAACGCGGCTCTCTTCTGACTTGACGGGAACCCCGGCCTTGCCCTGCGGGCGGCAGCCGGGGCTATTCAGGGTGCCACCGCTAACGCGGCTCTTCTCTGACTTTCCGGCAACCCCGGCCTTGCCTTGCGGGCTTTGACTGCAGCCGAAGATAGAAGGTGGAAGATGGCGGACGGATTCGTTCTCGGCTTGGTCGGGGTGTCACCGCTACGCGGCTACTCCTCTGACTTGGTGGCAATCCCGGTCTTGCCCTGCGGGCGGCAGCCGGGGCTATCCAGGGTGCCACCGCTAACGCGGCTACTCTTCTGACTTTTTGGCAATCCCGGCCTTGCCCTGCGGGCGGCAGCCGGGGCTATTCAGGGTGCCACCGCTAACGCGGCTCTTCTCTGACTTTTCGGCAACCCCGGCCTTGCCTTGCGGGCTTTGATCTGCGGCCGAAGATAGAAAGTGGAAGATGGCGGGAGGATTCGTTCTCGGCGAATCTGCGGGCTAGAAGCCCGCGTACCGACACCCGCTGGAAGCGTGCGCTACCTTACCTACCTACAATCGAAACAGAGCCGCAGTATTCTCAAGCCGGTTGCTGCGCGGAGGCGGGCTTGCCCGGACCCGGTCGGCCGGACTGGCAGCAGTTGGCGGGACAGACATTATGGTTGGGGCCGCGGTCGCCGAGGGCGCGTTGTTCGAGGCTGGGGTCGAGACGCTCTTGGATGAGCTCGCGGATCATGCTGATGAACGCCGGATGGGTGCCGGCGCTGGCGGCACGGGCCATTTGCAGGCCGAGTTCGTCGCAGGCTTCTTTGGCTTCGGTGTCGAGGTCGAACAGGATTTCCATGTGGTCGGAGATGAAGCCGATGGGGTGAACGATGACGTGGGTCACGCCGCGTTCGGCGACCGCTTCGAGGTGGTCGCAGATATCGGGTTCGAGCCAAGGATCTTGCGGGCGGCCGCTGCGTGACTGGTAGACGAGTTGGTAGTCGGTGATGCCGGAGGCTTCGGCGGTGAGGCGGGCGGCTTCGTTGAGTTGGGCTTCGTAGGCGGAGCCCTCGGCCATCGAGGTAGGGATGCTGTGGGCGGTGAAGGCGACGTGTACGGCATCGGCTTCGACGCCGAGTTCGTCGCGGGCTTGGTCGAGGTGGTCGGCGTTGACGGCGATCCAGTTGGGGTGGTTGTACCAGACGCGGATCTTGTCGGGTACGGGGGCGCCGGGGCCGATGGCTGCCATGGCGGCAGCGAGATTTTCGCGGTACTGGCGGCAGCCGGAGTAGCAACTGTAGCTGGAGGTGATCCAAGTGAGGAATTTCTTTACGCCGTCGGTTTGCATCTGGCGCATCGTGTCTTCGAGCATCGGGTGCCAGTTTCGGTTGCCGAAGTAGACGGGGAGGTCGATGCCGTGGTTGGCGAGTTCGGTCTCGAGCGCGGATTTGATCTCGCGGTTCTGCTGGTTGATGGGCGAAACGCCGCCGAAATGCTGGTAGTGTTTGGCGACCTCTTCGAGGCGGGCGCGGGGCACGTTGCGGCCGCGCAGGACGTTTTCGAGGAAGGGAATGACGTCGGCGGGGCCTTCGGGTCCGCCGAAGGAGAGCAACAAAATGGCGTCGTATGCGCCGTTGGAGGATTCGTTCACGATGAGGGATCTATTTGGGCGGTCGAGGCTTACAAGGGTTTTGCGGCGGAGAACCTGCAGAATCCGACGACGTTGGCGGAATCTGGGGCCCATCGCGGGGCAAAAAGCATTGAGAATCGTTGCCGATGGGTTATAAGATGCGCGCGATGAAGTTGAACCATGTTAAATCCGTGCGCGCTCTTGTTGGGGCGCTGTTATTTATTCTTTCTGGGTGCCTTGTGTTACCGCTTTCAAGCGTGGCGCAGGACAGTACTTTGAAAGGTGTGAGACTTCAGGGGGCGTTCAATCACCGGACCACTCCGCCGCTGCAGGCTACGGTCAAACCCGCGACCCTTGAGGGTCAGCCCGGTCAGCAGATCATGGTGAACCAAGCGGGATCCTCGGACCTCGCGTTGATGTTCGGCAGCCCCAACATGCTCAAGGTGAACGCGGGCGATGTGGTGGCGGTGACCGCTGCGGTGCGCGCGCCGAAAAACCAGACCGCCAGCGGGCGGCTGTTGTTGTTCGGTGCCGGTCCTCAAGAGGTGTTCGCCTCGATTCCGATCAACGCGACCGACGAGTGGACGAGCTTGTTTGTCTCCTATGAAGCGACCAGCGACTACGATGTGGGCGGCATCAATCTCGGTTTTGCGCTCGGTGCGCGGAAGCAATTTGTTCAGCTGCGCGGCATCGAGTTCGTGAATCTCGGCTCGGCCGGTGGTGCGATCACCAAGTCCGCCTCGTCCGTTTCGACGAGTTCTTCCGGCACGGCCGCAACCGCTGGTGCGACGGTCGCCACGGGCGCTACTCTCAGCTCTGGCTCCGCTATTAAATCTGGCACGACTAAATCAGGCACGACTAAATCAGGCACGACGAATTCTGGCACGACTTTTTCGGGGTCGGACCGTTGGTCCGGTTCTCGTTCCGCGTTCTCCACTGCCCCGAGAGCGATTCCTGCGCCGTCTTTTTCTGGCGCGTCCGATTCGGGGTCGGGCGTTCCGATGGCCAAAACGTTTCCGGTCGAATCCACGTCTGCGTCGACGTTCTCGTCGAACCGAAGCCGTCCGTCCGTTTCCGCTCCTCCGCCTTCTATGTCCCGCCCATTTAGCCCCCAGCCTTCCGTTTCCGCCGGACCGGCCACGGTGGATGGCTTCCCGGTCGCCAAGACTTTTCCGGTGGACTCTTCGACAAGTGAGGCCTCTTCAAGTTCGGCCGGCCTGTCCAGTGCCGCTCCGGCCGCGCGGAGCACGATCTCGCCTCCGACCCGGAGCTTTACCCCGCTGAACCCGGTACGACAGGAACCGTTGGTCAACATAGCTAAAACCTATCCGCTCGACTCTTCGAGTTCGAGTGCGGCGCGTTCGGGGGCGGTGCGTTCGACGGCACCGCCAGTGGGTAACGTCGCACAGGTGGTTCCGCAAAGCCGGGGGCCGTCGATGGTTCGTTCCGGCACGAGTTCTTCCGGCACGCTGGCGACGACCTATCCGATGCCGGATTCGTCGGCTTCCGGCTCCTCCAGCGGGATCATCGTGCAGGACGCGAACGACCCCAATGCATCCGCCGACGACTGGCGCAACGCGGCCGCGACGCGGATTGAAAAACTGCGCAAAAACGATCTGAAGATCATTGTCAAAGATGCCACCGGAAAGACGGTTGAGGGCGCTTCGGTGGCGGCCGAGCTGAACCGGCACGCGTTCACCTTCGGCACCGCAGTGAACAAACGCTACATCCTTGACCCCGATAACAAGTTGAACGGCGAGGCCTACCGCAATGTTGTGAACCTGTTCTTTAATCAAGTGACGCTGGAGAACGGCATGAAATGGAGTCAGTGGGAGCACCCGACTTATCCCTTCAAAGAGGAGACGGTGAAAGCACACAAGTGGCTGCGCGACCAAGGTTTCGCGGTGCGTGGCACGGCACTGGTTTGGGGCGGATGGGACCGCCAGAACCCGCCCGGGCTTGAGGACCTCACTGCGCAACAACTGCGCAGCCGGATTCAGAAACACATCGCTGATATCGCCGGCACGTTCAAAGGCGAGATCCAGCAGTGGGACGTGGTCAACGAACCGCGCACATCGCACGAGTTCCAAGACAAGCTCGGTGGCAACAACGCGATCGCTTCGTGGTTCAAGTTCGCCAACAGCGCCGACCCAAAGGCGAAGTTGTACGTGAACGAGTTCGGTATCCTCAACGGACCAGACTCGAACACCGACGCGCTGCTCAAGCTGGTGGATGATCTGCGCAAGACGCGCGCGCCGATCCACGGCATTGGGTTGCAGGGCCACTTCGACGAACGCCTGCCCACCCCCGAACGGATGCTGGAGATTCTCGACCGCCTGGCCAAAACTGGCCTCGACATTCAGATCACCGAGTTCGACGTGGCCAGCTCCAACGAGCGCAAACAGGCCGAGTTCACCCGCGATTTTTACACCGCCATGTTCAGCCATCCCTCCGTCAATGGTATCACCAGCTGGGGGTTCTGGGAGGGCAGCCACTGGCAGCCCGAGAGCGCGTATTTCCGCAAGGACTGGACCTACAAGCCCAACGGCGAGGCGCTTGCCACCTTGCTCACGCGTACCTGGAAAACGGATGAGCAGGGCTCGACCGGGAAAGACGGCGCGTTCGACCTGCGCGGCTTCCACGGCAGCTACGAAGTGACGGTACGCCACGAAGGTCAGCGGGTGGCGAAAGTCATCGAACTGCGCAAAGGCCAAGTGCAAACGGAAACCATCATTCTTCCCGACCCGGTCAGCGTGAGCAGCGCCCCCGCGCCCGTGTCCAAGCCTGCGCCCGTGTCCAAGCCCGCTACGGTGTCTAAGCCCGCTACGGTGTCCAAGCCCGCGGCGACGCCCGCGATCACCAAGAGCACGATTCCGCCGGCCACAAACCAGGCCACGCCAGCCACCATCGCCACCCCCGCCACCATCGCCACCCCCGCCACCCCCGCCACGCCAGCCACCCCCGCCACCCCAACGGTCGTGACGACCACGACTTCTTCGAGCGTCGACCCGCTCGCCTCCTCTACCTCGGCCGGAGACGACTTGCCGATCGCGCAGACGGTTCCGGTCGGCGTCACCAATCCTCCCGGCAAACGTTCGGTGACGCTGCGCCAAGTGCCGAAGAGCCAATCGACGAGATCGACGCGTGGGTCCATTGGTCCGCTGGCGCCGGGTGGATCGGTTACGGTGCCGAGTCGTTCGGTACAGATTCCCGGCTTGATTGAAATCGCACCTGGGGTTCGGGTTCGGGCCGGCGATAACAATAGGTCTGCCACTGTGCACATCCGCCAGCCGGATGGCAGCCTCTCCTCCAAGCGTGGGGTGGGTTCGACGTTGAGCACCCCGCCTCGGACCAGCGTTCGGCCACTGTCGCCGCCCTCCACCAAAAACTTGCCGGTCGCTCCGACGATTCCGCGCACGCAAACGATTCCGCGCACGCAAACCAATCCGACCCGAGTCATCCCGGGTAGCAGCGGCATTCCTTCGACCGTCCCGCGTATCATTCGTTCGTCGACGACGATCCCGGTGGCGCCGACCATCCCGCGGAGCGGTATTCCCGCAGATATTCCGAGGCTTGAGAAACCGATCCTCCGTACCACTAGTGGTGTTCCCGCAGGCATTCCTCGCACCATCCTGCCGCCCTCCGGCGGCAGCACTGGCCAGCTGCGTACAATTCAGACGATCCCAACCATCCCGGCGCGTAACAGCAGTGCCGGCAGCGGCATTCCGAGTAACGTGCCGCGGACGGTCCTTCCGTCAAAAACCACGTCCTCCACGATCCTTCCGCGCAAACCATCCATTGACACTACGGTGGGGCCGGTGCGGACAATCAAGCCTCGTCCTCAGGGCTACGTGAACCCGGATCTGATCCCCTCCGCCTCGAGTCCGCGCCGGATCGATCCGACGCGTTCGTCCTTGGAAGAACTGCGTAACTCGCTGCGCAATGCCTCCGGCGGCGCGGTTAAAACACCCTAAGGCTTGCTAAATCCATTGATCGAACTTTTGCCTTCTGATAGACTTATCACGCAAAAGGACATCCCATGGCAAAAGCACGTATTGTTGTTGAAGTACTCGTGCTGATCGCGCTCGCGTTCGGTATTTGGAAAGTTGTTGCCGGTGGTTCAGACACCCCCAAACAGAAAGCCGGATCCCCCGATACCGAAGAAGTCGCCTCCTCTGAGAACGCGCCGAAACTTCTCCGCTCTAGCGGCAAAAAGGCGTCCTCGACCAAAGCCTCCAAGCAGCCGCTCGTCGATGAGAACGCAGCCCCGCTCGCCGCGACCTCGGTTGCCAGTGGTTCGACCGAACGCGCGGGTGCGATTAATCCCGTGCCGGTTCCCAGTGCGCCCGGACCCACGCCGGATGAACTCGGTGGACTCCAAGTGACCCTCATGAATGCTGCCGACCCCAGTGGTGCGCGACTCGGCCTCAATGGTTGGTTGGTCAGTGACGACTGCAACTGGAAGATCCGGATTTTTGATGGCGTGGTCGACAAGCAGATCGAAGCGATGACCTGTTCGATTTACGCCGTTGTCGAACTGGGCGAAAAGGAAGACCCGATCATCACGCGCGCGCAACGTATGGAGACCATCCCAGGGAAAACCCTCAGCCTCCGCTTCGCCGTCACCCTTCCTGAGTCGAGTTCCAGCCCTGATGCCGAACGGGCCCAAGCCGCCCGCATCGCACACCCCGGACTCGGCTTGCTCAAACAGAACGAATTCGCCGAAGTCGTCCAAGTTGTGCCCGGAAGTTCGGCCGCGTCCCAAGGGTTGCAAGCCGGAGATATCGTCATGTCGATCGACGGAGTCGCCGTCCAAGAACTCACCCAAGACAACATCGTCGCCCTGCTGCAAGGCGAACCCGACACCCCACTTAAGATTGCGATCGTGGTCGAGGAAAACGGTGAACTCGTCCAAGGCGCGGTCGACTTGCTGCGCAGCACGATTGCCGAGTGAGGCCTCGGGCCGATGGCGTCCTAACGCCTTTCCCAACGTCCTCGCTTGGGCGTTGATATTCCCCGCGCTCCTGTCGGCCGCCCCGTGGCAACGCCGAACGTGATCCTCGTCGTCACGGATAAGTTGGGTTACAGCGACATTGAGCCTTTTGGTTCAACCTTACACCGGACGCTCCATCTCACGCGCATGGTCCAAGAAGGTCGGTGCGTTCGGGACGGCTGAGAAAAAGGGCAAGGGGCAACGGGCGATTGGCCGGGTTCGAGGAGAGCCGAAGGCGGTGCTCAAGTGATCAGAATTTCCCCCGCCCGAACGGAGCAGGTTTCCAGATGGTTGCGCCTGACGGCTTCATCTTGGTTGTAACAACTCACTGCGCGGTTCCGCGTTGCGCGCGCCCAGATTCCCGTAGCGGTGGTAATCGATGCTGATACTCTGCTCCTCCATCATCCATAGGACCTCGAGCCTTCCGTGTCCGGTGACGGGGCGGTCGACCAGGGTGCAGCCGGCTAGCGGGACCGCTCGGCGTACGGCGATCGGGACGCGTTCGGGGGCGGCGTAACGAAGCCGGTCGGTTTCATGGTGTTCGATGATGGCGAGGAGGTCGGCCTCGTCCTCTTCCACGAACTCGATCGCGCCGCCCCAGTCCGCCGTGGATTTCATTAGCCGTTCGATCCGGTCGGAGGGCACCTCCGGCCCCGAACTCAACGTAATCCGGCAGCCCGCGATCCGGGCGGCGCCGATGCGCACCAGTACCTCGAACATGCTGTCGTCCGGATGCACACAAATACGCACATCGCGGACCGGCAGATAGCGGCGGAAATTGTCCTGGCCGATGAGACGTTCTTGGTCGAGCTGTTGCGAGAACACGTCCGCGAACGCGGTCTCGCAGTGGTCGAAGGCGAGCCGGATCGGGCCGAGTTCGTCATCGCAACCCGGCCACCAGATCGGATCGACCAAGCTGCCGAGCACGACATCTTCCAGCGCACCGTCATTCTCGAACCCGGTACAGCGCGCGTCGCACAACTGCAGCACATAGTTGGGTCCGCCCGCTTTGATGCCCATGCCGAAGGCGCTGTTGGCAAAGCCGCCGAAGGGCTGGCGGCGAACGATGGCGCCGGTGGTGCTGCGGTTGATGTAGAGGTTACCGGCGCGCATGCGTTCGAGCCAGATGTCTTGTTCCCGGTCGTCAAGGGATTGCAGTCCGGCGGTCAGACCGTAGCCGGTGCTGTTGGCGAAGCGGATGGCCTCGTCGAGATTGCGCGCGCTCATGACGCCGAGGACCGGACCGAAAAATTCCGTTGTGTGGGTGAAACCACCGGGTTGCACGCCCCACTTGATGCCCGGACTCCACAGGTGCGGATTGTCGCCTAGCTGTTGCGGCATCAGCGCCCAGGTTTCGCCGGGTTCGAGCTCTTTGAACGCGCGTTCGAGCGGACCGGAGGGTTCGCGGATCAGCGGGCCGAGTTTGGTCGTGGCGTCGCGCGCCGGGCCGACTTTCATACTCTTGGCAGCGTCGACCAGCGCGGTGCGGAAGGCCTCGTCCTCAAACACTTCCTGCTCCAAAATCAGCAGCGAGGTCGCCGAACACTTTTGGCCGCTGTGGCCGAAGGCGGAATAGATCGCGTTCTTCACCGCGAGGTCGCGGTCGGCCAGCGCGGTGACGATCATCGCGTTTTTACCGCCGGTCTCGGCCATCAAGTTCATCGTCGGACGCGCGTCGAGCATCTTCCGTGCGGTCTCGGTGCCGCCGGTGAAAATGACCCCGGACACGTCCTCGTGACCGGCCAAGGCCGCGCCGGTGACCGCGCCCGGACCCGGCACAAACTGCAGCACCTTGCGCGACACGCCGGCGTTCCAGAAACATTGGCAGAGTGCATAGGCGGTGCGTACCGACTCCTCCGCCGGCTTTAGCAGCACGTGGTTGCCGGCGGCGAGGGCGGCGGCAATACCGCCACACGGAATGGCGATCGGGAAGTTCCATGGCGAGATGACGGCGATGACGCCGAGGCCGTGAAGTTCGAGTTGGGGCGTGTTGGCGAGTTCGGTGGCGGAGCGTCCGTAGTACTCGAGAAAGTCGATGGCTTCCGACACTTCGGGGTCGGACTGGGTGAGAATCTTGCCCGTCTCGACCAGCGCGTGGCCCATCAAGTCGCCGCGCAATTTGCGGAATTCCTGAGCGACTTTGCCGAGCAGGGTGGCGCGTTCGGCGGCGGAGGTGTTGCGCCAGCCGTCGTCGTCGGCAATGGCGCAGGCGACAGCGGCTTGGATGTCGTTCGGGGTGGCGATGCAGGCGTGGGCGATTGGATCGCCGGGCTTGGACGGGTCAAACAGCGGCAGGGTGTCGCGTTCGGTGATCGCTTCGCCGCCGAACACGATCGGCACGGTGTCGATGTCGCTGGACCAGTGGTCAAGAATCCCGTTGGCCCAGATGCCGTTCTGGACGAGCGAGAAATCGGTGTCGGCTTCACTTTCGAACGCGGCTTCGGGGGCGAGCGGGCTGGGTGCGTCGTGGCGGTCCTGGGTTCGGCGGGGCGCATCGGACACGTTCGTGATGTGATCGCAACTGGCGCGGAAGCCAGCTTCCAACTGGTTCCAGTCTTCGCTGCCGACCTCGAGTTTGAACGCGTGGCGCAAAAAGTTTTCCTCGCCGGTGTTCTCGTCCAAGCGGCGGACGAGGTAACCAATGGCGTGGATGAAATGTTCGTGGCGGCAGGCGGGGGCGTAGAGCAGCAGGTCGTCGATCTGCTCGAACAAGGCGCGGCGTAGGTGGTTCGCCATCCCTTCGAGCATCTCGAACTGCACCTGATCCAAGGCCTCGTGTTCGGCGGCGAGGATCAGGGCGTAGCTTATCTCGAACAAATTGTGGGTCGCGATACCGAGTCGCATGGCGGCGAGATTTTCCGGCTGCATGCCGAGGTGAAGCATTTTCTTGTAGTTCGCGTCGGTGTCGATCTTCTGGTCGTAAGGCGCTTGCGGCCAGCCGTGCAGGGAGGCCTCGAAGCGCTCCATCTCCATGTTTGCTCCTTTGACGATGCGCAGCACGACGGGGGCACCGCCGCCGGTCACGCGGGTTCGGGCCCAGTCGAGCAGACGCTGCTGCATGCGGAACGAATCGGGGATGTACGCTTGCAGGACGATGCCGGCCGAGCATTCGGGGAGTTCGTCGAGGGTGCGCATAAACACTTCGGCGGTGATCTCCATGTCGCGGTACTCCTCCATGTCGAGATAGAGAAACTTCGGCACCTCGGTTCCATCGGCGCGGATAAAGCGTTCGCGCGCGGCGGCGCGGTACAAGCGTTCGAGGCGGCGGCAGAGCAAGTCGACCGATTGGGCGCGGGCCACCGGACTGATCTGCGAGTAGATGGTCGAGATCTTGATCGACATGACTTCGACCGCCGGGAGTTTGAGCGTCTCGATGGTGGAGGTAATGCGGCGCATCGCCTCGTCTTCGCCGAGCAGGGCTTCGCCGAGGATGTTGACGTTCATGCGCAGCCCTTCGTCGCGGCGTGCGTTGAGGTGGTCCTGAAGCAGGTCGGGTTCGGCGGGGAGGATGACGTTCGCGGTCTCCTGGTGCATGTGACGTTTGACCATCGGCACCGACACGCCTGGGAGCACATTACCGAACGACTGAAAGCCTTTGAGGAGAGAGCGGTCGATCGGACTGAAAAAGCGCGGCACGCCTTGCACGTCGAGGATGTGGATCAGTTGGTCGGCCACCCGGTGAGGCGACTTGGCGCGGAAGGCTTGGTCGGTCATGAGGGTCAGCGTCGCTTTGTCGGCCGGCATCTGGATCATCCGGTCGAGTTCGGCCTGCTGGCGTTTCTCGGACGGGGTCTGTAGTTCGTTGGCGCGTTGTTGGAGCACGGAGGCCAGCTTCACCGCCGCGTCGACCCGGTTGGGTTCGGAGAGGAACGGCGCCAGCTTTTTCGATTTGCTCATGGCTGATCTTATCGGAACGGGCTGCGGTTCGCGATATCGTTCGTAGTACCGTCTTCCAGACGGTACTGTCACGACAGTCTTCAAGACTGGCGAAAACAACCTCAGGTCGAGCGGGCAGATCGTCATCTGGAGCCGCGTGGTTCCGACCGGACCGAGCTAAAAGAATTCGAGCGGAGTGGTAGACCGGTCGGTTGCCTCTATGTCGTTCAACCCCGGGTTCCGTTCGTGCCTCACTCCACCCGGGGCTACTGGCGGGCCACCACTCCGTGGTTCTTCATAGATTGCGCGGACGATGAAAACCTGCCTTTTCCGAGCTTCTCAAGTCTCGTTCTCGCCGGCCTAACGGTCCGGCGTACAGAGACGGCCTCACGCCAATTCTACTTGGGGCCCTGCCGGACTTCGCGGTAGATCAGGTATTTGTGGCCGATGCCGGAGATCAATTCGCCGCCGACGCGGGCGGCGAGGTCTTGGGCCATGGCTTTGCGTTCGTCCGGAGAGGACTTGGGCAGTTGTACTTTGACCAGATGGTTTTTCGCGAGACGGTGTTCGACGTTGGCCACGGCGGTTTCGCTGAGGCCTTGTTTGCCGATGTTGGCGCCCACTTCCATGCGTTGGCCTTCGGCGCGCAAGGCGCGTCGTTCTTTGCCGGAGAGGCCTTCCGATTCGGGTGTGTCGGTCGTGTCGGTTTCTTCGGACATCAGACGCCCACCTTCTGTTTTTTCACTTGGTCTTTTTTCCATGCGAGAAAATCTTCGTAGCCGCCGGGGTAGTCGGTGACGTGGCCGCCTTCTTCAATCTCGATGATGCGGGTGGCGAGCGATGAGATGAACTCGCGGTCGTGGGAAACGAAAATCACGGTGTCTTCGATGCGGGTGAGCGCGTAGTTGAGGGCTTCGATGGATTCGAGGTCGAGGTGGTTGGTGGGTTCGTCGAGGACGATGACGTTGCCGCCTTCAAGCAGCATTTTGGCGACGATCAGTCGGGCGCGTTCGCCACCGCTGAGAACGTTGACGGGTTTGAGGGCCTCTTCGCCGCGGAACAGCATGCGGCCCATGGCGGCGCGCAGTTCGGTTTCGTCGATGCCTTCTTCCGGGGCCCATTTGCTGAGCCAGTCGGTAGCGGGTTCGTCGGTCTTGATCAGGTCGGACGACTCTTGCGGAAAGTAGCTGACCTGAACCGTGTCGCCGAACGAGACTTCGCCCGAGTCGGGTTTGAGTTCGCCGATCAGGCAGCGCAGCAGGGTGGTTTTGCCGACGCCGTTGGTGCCGATGATGGCGATGCGTTCGTCGTTGGCGATGGAGATGTTGAGGTCGGTCCAGACCGGTTCGTCGAAGCTTTTCGAAATATTGGTGGCGTCGATCACCCGGTCGCCGAGGCGTTCGCGCGGTTCGAACACGATGTAGGGCATGACCCGCGAACTCGGCTTCATTTTGTTGAGTTCGATCTTGTTCAATTCCTTCTGCCGCGAAGTGGCTTGCTTGGCTTTGGAGGCGTTGGCGGAGAAGCGGGAGATGAAGTGTTTGAGTTCCTTGGCGCGCTTTTCCTTGGCGGCGACTTCCTTGCGGTTCTTTTGCAGCAGCAGTTCGTTGGTCTGCATGAACTCGTCGTAGTTGCCGGTGAACATGCGAATCTCTTGGTAGTCGAGGTCGGCGGTGTGGGTGCTCACTTGGTTTAAGAAGTAGCGATCGTGGGAAATCACGATGACGGTTCCCTCGTAGCGAGTGAGGAACTCCACCAGCCAGGCGATCGAACCGAGGTCGAGATGGTTGGTCGGTTCGTCGAGCAGGAGAATGTCGGGGCGGGCGAACAGCACTTGGGCGAGCAGGACGCGCAAGCGCCAACCGCCTTGCAGCGTTTCGATCGACTTGGTGTGTTGTTCTTCGGGGAAGCCGAGTCCGTCGAGCAGTTTGGCGGCTTCGGTTTCCATCATGTAGCCGCCGGCCTGGTCGTACTCGTCCTCGATCACCAACATGCGTTCGTTTTCCTCGTCGGTGAGTTCGGTTTTGGAGTAGAGGTCGTCGCGCTCCATGTGCAGCGCCCAGAGGGGTTCGTCGCCCATGCAAACCGTCTCGAGAATCGACAGGGTGTCGTCGCCCTCGAAGTGCTGTTTGAGGTACCCGAGAGTCGCGCCTTGGTCGATAGAGACCTCGCCGGCGGTGGGTTCGAGCTGATCCGTGAGGATCTTCATAAAGGTGGATTTACCCGAGCCGTTGGCGCCGATCAGACCGTAACGGTTGCCCGGACGGAATTTGATCCCGACGTTCTCGAAGAGCGTCTTTTTGCCGTAGCGCATGGTGATGCCGGATGCAGAAATCATGTGTGTTTTTCCTAAAAAATGTGCCGGACGCTAGGAAAGGGAGGTCCGATGTCAAGAGCACGACGACGGTCGGGATTTCAAATTTCGAATTTCAGATTTCAAAGACCCGCACGGCGCGAGGGTGATTGCAGGTCTCAAAAGACACGTATGGCGCGAGGAGCGTATTCCAGATTTCAAAGACCCGCATGGCGCGGAGGCGGTTGGAGGTCTCAAAAGATTCGTATGGCGCGAGCAGCGACTTTCATATTTCAGAGACCCGCACGGCGCGGGGGCGATGGCAGGTCTCAAAAACAGGTATGGCGCGAGGAGCGTATTGCAGGTTTAGAAGTCCCCGCGCGGCGGTCGGTTTCCAACTGCGAAGCGGAATTATCCCTCTTTCCGAACCCAGACAGTCCCTTCGGCGACGCTCCACTGGAACTTGCGGGCGTGCTCGCGGATCAGGAAAGGCAAGTCTTCGCGATGGGTGAGGGTGAAGTGGTCTTGCAGGTGTTCCTTCAAACCGTCGAGGGTGTTGTTGCCGTCTTGGCCGCCGAGCCATTTGTCGCGCGGGGTGTAGTCTTCGAGCCAAGTGTAGGGTGACGTGATCAGTACGGCACCGCCGGGTCGAACAAGGGCGGGGAGGCGCTTGAGGCAGGCGGCGGGGTCGGGGAGCCGGTCGATGAGGTTTGCCATGAGCACGGCGTCGAAGGTTTTCAGGTCGTCGGGCAGGGCACAGGCGTCTCCTTGGCGGAACTGAACGCGCTTGCGGTCGATGGCGGCGTCGAGTTTGCCTTCGATCCAACTGGTCCGGTCGCCTTCGTCGTGGCGTTCGATGGAGACACTGCCGTCTTCTTTCATCGAGGTTGCCGCGTCGACGAACGCTTGGGAGAAGTCGATGCCGAGCACGTGGTGGGCCCGGCGCGCCAGTTCGAACGAGCTACGGCCAACGGCGCAGCCGAGATCAAGGGCGCGGTTGAGTTCGGGAACGTGGCGCGAGAGCAGGGCGGCACAGTCCGAGGGATAGGCCCATCCGGTTGTCGGACCGAAGGCCCAAGGGAGAATGTCTTCTCGGGTCCCATAGTGAAACAGCAGATACTGGTTTAGAGAATCTGCTGTTTCATAAATCGCGGGTCCGGATGTGGTCGCGGCGTTGGAAGTGCTCATCCGTTTTTGAATAGGCCTTGGAGATAGGCGGCGGGCTTGTAGTTCTCGATCAGCACGTGTTCTTCCCCTTGGCGGTGCATGCGCACCTGAGTGACCAAAATTTCCGGGGTTTTGTCCGGGTGGAAGAGAATATCGTCGTGGGAGGCGTTCTGGGCTTCTTCGAACAGGTCCGGAGTGAGGTGTCCGCCAAGGTGGTCGCTACGGCCGGTGGCGACATGGACGGTGCCGAGTACTTTCTCGTCCTGGATGTCGGCGTCGGCGAAGGGCAGAGTTTGGGTGCCGAAGCCGAGTTCGCCGATTTCGCCGGTGACCGGGTCAGACTTGAGCGTTTCTTTGTGTTCGGCGATGGTGGCTTCGTTGCCGTGAACGAAGGTGACGCCGGTGATGCGTCCGCCGGCGACGGTCTGAATGCCGATGGTGCCATCTTCGTATTTCATCGGGAACTCGCCGCTTGCGCCGGTGGGCACGAAGTAGACTTCGCCGGCCGGGAGGTTGGCAACGTCGGGTTCGAGGCCATGGCAGAGGCCGTGCGATTTCTGCGCTTCTTGCTCACTGAGTTCGAGGGTCAGCGTATGTTTTTGATCGTTGAGTTGGAAGTCGATCTCGACCGTGTCGGCCTTGGTCATGCCGAGGCGCATTTTTTCGGCTTCGCGGCTGACGTCGTTGTAGTCGACGGAGAGACCGGATGCCAGAATCACGTCGTTTACACCGTGCAGGGTTGCGCCGCGGAAGCCGAATTGTTTGGCGAAGGCGGTGAGCGGTGCGGTGGCGGAGTAAGTGGAGATACAGAGGATGAGGTCGTAGTTCGGGTAGACATCTTTCTCGAGGCTAATGGTTTCGCCACTGGCGTTCACGGCCTCGTCGGGCAGATCAAGATTGCTGCCACCGGTCACCTTGTATGCGAACATCTCGCCGCCGGAGCAGTTGAGTTCGTCGAGGACGCGTTCTTTCAAGCCGAGGTAGAAGTGTTCGTAGGCGCGTTTTTGCACGGGGACGTCGTCGCGTTCGAGGAAGGCGTAATTCTTCATTCCGGCGGGGTCTTCCAGGTCGATCAGGATGCAGACGCGTTGGTTCACAAGCGGAACGAACACGGTTTTCAAAAGTTTGGATAAGTCAAAAGCAGTTTCAGTTTGCACAGGATAGTTCTCTATATGGGTGTATCAAGTCGGTTTGGGTGTCACAAAAGGGTGAACGCTCACAGGTCGAGCAAATCCAACTTTCCTTAAGTTAAAAATCAGTTGCGGCGGTTAATGGCGGCGGCCGCGGCGGCTTTTCTTGCGTGCTTTGGGCGCTTCGAGTTGTTCCCAGAACGGGATGCGCTCGTGGTGTTCGCCGTTCAAATCGCATTGAAAGCGGAAGTAGGCGAACGAGTCTGCGAAGCAGTCCATGCCTTTGAATTTCTTTGCCTTGGCCTCATCCTTGTTGAGGAACACCGGCTGGGAGGCGGCGATCCGGATCATGTCGGAAAGCTGCCGCTGCGGGATGAGCACCGAAGGCACGAGGGCTTGCTGATGATTGATCAGCGTTTCGGTGACTGCTTCCGGGTGGCGGTGGCCGTCTTCGACCATGGTGCCGATTTTGTGTTGGTGATAGGCGGAGAAAATTGTGCCGTAGCGGAGGGCGGCTGAGGCTTTGGGGTGCTGCTTTTTGTAGGTGTCGATGGCCGCCCAGGCAGCTTCGTTGTGCCGTTGTTCGTCCTCGGTGGCTTGTTCCTCCAGCCAATGGGAGTAGAGCGGGAACAAGACTTTAAGCAATCCGGACTCGCGCATGAGCGGTAGAATCCGGTGCATGGCGCCGCTGTTGGTGAATTTCAGCACTTCTTCGTAGAGGCGGGCGTTTGACGCCTCGGCAAGATGGGCGTGTTGCCGGACGATAGCGGCCCAGGTTTCGGGTTCGAAGTCGAAGTCGAGCGTGGCGGCGAAGCGGACTGCACGCAACATCCGGACGGGGTCTTCGATATACCGTTCGTCCGGGTCACCGATGCAACGCATAATTTTTGCGTCCAGATCGGTGAGCGCGTCGGCATAATCGATAATCGAGAAGTCTTCGATGGCGTAAAAGAGGGCGTTGACAGTGAAGTCGCGGCGGAGGGCATCTTCTTCGGGGGTGCCGAACACATTGTCGCGCACGAGCACGCCGGAGTCAGATTTCAGCGGGGCGGTTTTTCTTTTGCCGCCTTTGCTGTTCTTGCCCGCTTTCCCACTGGATTCGTTGGAGCGGAAGGTCGCGACTTCAATGATCTCTGGGCCAAAATGAATGTGAGCCAAGCGGAACCGCCGCCCGATTAGGCGGCAGTTGGAGAACATTTTCTTCAGTTGGTTCGGGGTGGCGTCGGTCGCAATATCAAAATCTTTGGGCGTCCGACCGAGCAATAAATCCCGAACACATCCACCTGCTAAAAAGCCAAGGTGCCCTCTCGCACGGAGGCGATAGAGCACCTTTAGGGCAGACTTGTTGATGTTGCTTCGGCTTATGCAGTGCTCTTCGCGCGGTACAATGAAAGGTTCCATAGATCCGTGGGTCGGTGCGCTTACAGCCTAGGCGACTAAGGCTAGTTGATCCGGTAGCCGGCCGAGAAGATACGGCTGAACGAGTCGAAGGCTTTCTTGATCGCTTTCTTACTCTCATTGACGGGGATGTGAACGATGTCACCTTCCTGCAGCATGATGTCGGACCGTTGTCCGGCTTCGATAGCGGCGAGGTTCAAACTGATGCCACGGGTTTTACCTGGTCCGACTTTCCGGTCGATACGGACGATGGACTTGTCGGCTTCTTCGGTGAGACCGCCGGCTTCGGAGATGGCCTCAATGAGGGTGAGGTTCTTGTCGATAACGACGCTGCCGGGACGGTTGACTTCACCGTAGAGACGAATTTGTGCCGACTTCGGGACATAGACGGTGTCGCCATCGGAGAGGATAGCGTTGAGGTCGGAGGTGCCGCCGCGGAAGAGTTCGTCGAGATCAATTTCGATCTGGGCCGGGTTGTCCAAGTTCTCGCTGGTACGCAAGACGTAGGCGACATTGCCGGCTCCGCTGGCCTGTCCACCTGCCAAGGAAATGATTTCCATGAGAGAGGCGACGTTTTCGGTGAGGGCGTAGACACCAGGGGCGACAACAGAGCCGACGATAGAGACACGCTTGGAGCGAAATTCTTTAATGGAGACGCCGACGCGCGGATTCACTTCGATGATGCCGGCTTCTTGGAGTTCGTTGACGAGGTATTGTTGAATCTCTTCGACGGACATGCCGCCGACTTGAATTGCGCCGAGTCCAGGCATGGCGATCTCGCCAACTTTGGAGACACGCAGGTCGAGGGTGTCGCGCGCGCCTTCCGCCTGCCATTCGAAGATGCTGATTTCGAGGACGTCATCCGGTCCGACCATGTAGTTCTCGTCCATCAGGTGTCGGAGGCCGCGCGTCTCGAGGACTTTTTCACGACTTTTGTCGTTGGTGAATCCGAGGGGACTTTCTTCTTCGATCGGTTCGGAGAAGGAGTCTGTCATCAGCGAGGATGAATAAGTGGCGTTATCGCCGCCAGTAAAGTTGGTGGCGCAACCAACCAGGAGGAACGCGGCGCAAATAGGCGCTACACGAATACAAAGATTTTTTATGAGGTTCATAGTTTTAACATAGTGATAGAGGACAAATCGTTCCAATGAAAAAGGGGTTCTGTCAAAGTAAAAGCAGGGCCTTGAAAAGTAAAACGCCCGCAACAAGTGCGGGCGCTTCAACAATGGGATGTACTAGATGCGCATCAGGGGGAGACGACACCGCCGCCACCGACAACAACTGTGCGGGTGCGACTACGGGTGACGACTTCTTCTACCACGGTCGGTGAAGCTGCGGCCGGCGCGGAAACCACGGCGGCTGCGGATCTGGAACCGCCACTGGAGGTTTCAGTAGGGGTTACCGGGGTAGCGTCAGCGGCTGGGGCGGCTGCATCGTCGTCGTCGCTGCTGACGTTGTCAGCAATGATGATGGCGGCGATAACACCGGCAGCAAGAATGAGAAGGGGTTTCTTTTTGCCTTTGGCAACAGCAGCACCACCACAGTCGTCGGCGATTTTCCACCAGACGCCATCAGCGCCTTGCACGTAGTTGCCAGTAGCATCTTCGTTGTAGCTTCCGTCGGCAATGGCGACGAGTCCGGCGGCGGTTTCGACGTAGTCGACGCCGTCTTGGTTGACGAGGCAAGCCTCACCAGCACCGGCCCAGGCAACGCCTGTGTAAGCTGCCGGAGCAGGCACTTCAGTGACTGTGGTGGCTCCTTCGTTCACGTAGCCCCAGCCTTCGCTGACGACCGGAGCGGCTTCGGTGTAAGTGCCGCCGCCGACCGACTGCCATTCGCCGTAGGAGACGGAACCATCGGTGTAGGTTTGGCCGGAGAGAGCGCCGCTCGTTTTGATGGCGCCCATGGATTGAAGCTCAGACTCGCTGACAATGCGGGCTTCGCCGAGCGAACGCCAGTCACCGCTGTAGTTGGTTGCGCCGCTTGTTGTGCCGCCTGTGTAGGTGGTGCCAGAGGTGGTCATTCCTGCGTTCGAAGAACCGGAATTGCCGCCTACGTAGTTCCAGCCTCCGCCAGTTGCGCCACGTGTTGTGGTTGTTGACGACTCCGTAGTGGTCCAGCCGCCTGCGGTGTTCGGTTCCATGTGGATGTGGGTGTTCACATCGACATCGATGCCGCTAGAACTCATTCCAGAGGAGGAACCGACCGGACGCCAGTCGGTGGTGTCTTGGCCACCCACTGCAAGACGTTCCGGCATTAAGCGGATCTCTTCGAGTTGGCCGTCGACGGAAGCGTCGAGAATGGTGATAGGTTCTTTGCCGAGTTCGAGAACGTAACGTCCGACGGCAAGATCGACAACGGCAAGGCCGTTTTCGTCTGTGACGACATTTTGACGTTGGCTACGGTCGTCAGCATTCACGAAACCAAGGGGCGCGTTGCGAATCCCTTTGTTGGTGTCTGGCTGAAGGACCATAAACTTGGCTTTTCCGGATTTCACGGATAATACGTCGGCTTGCTGCTCGCCGAAAGAAAAGGCGGCTAATGCTAGCACGGTGATGATACTAAGGATGGTTTTCACAACTTGCTCCTGATGGACTCTTATTTTGATGTTAATTGTTAAAATGGTATTGAGTGATCGTTCTTGATATGACCGTCAAAAGCCTCTGTCAATAATGATTCGCTTCTTCTTTTTCCGGTCAAACTCCTCACGACGGGTCGTGCTTTGGGTGGATTTTGCGGTTTGGGAAGTGGTGGTCTTCTCTTTTCCAGTATTCTCTTTCTGGTTGATTCGACCGTCTTTCACCTTCGTTTCTGCTGCCGTCAGTCGCTCCTGATTCAGGCGACTGTTCAATTTAGGATTGGTAGACTGGGAATCCAGACGCACTGCTTGTGCGTCGGCAAGGGAAACCATGAGGATTCCTATTCCAAATGTGAGTATAAAGGCTTTCATTTCGGCAAAATTGATACCCTTTCAGCCTTGCCTGTCAAGTGATCTGGCCCAAAGTTGTGCCAATTTTTCTCGCACCGCCACAATAACCCAGAAGTTTCCGTTCAATCCGGTTGATTTCGAATAATCCAGCAAATCTCCCATGATCATTGGTGTCCTCCATCTTAGTATTAGCATTCCTGAAGCAAATTCATTGAAAGACAAGCGTTCCGTGATCCGCAGCATGAAGGATCGAACCGTGGCTCATATGAATGTGAGCGCCGCCGAGGTTGGCAAGCAAGATCTATGGAAGGCCGGGGAGTTCGCCTTTGTTACAGTGGCCGCTAGTAAGATGATTGTTGAGCAGCGTTTGGCGAAGCTATCCACGAGGCTCCGCGCAGACCCTCGATACGTCGTCCTCACAATCGAAACCGAGTTTCTCTGAGCCGGTCTCGGATCGCTTAATTTGAGGGCAGTCTGCCAAAGCTTGCTGGAACCGTATTAGCGGGTCTTACACGGCTCGAAATCGACGTTTCATTTTTCCGATCTCAAAACTTCGGACTTTTTCGATTTTCTTTGAAGTTTTAGCCTTCGAGGAGCGTTTTCAGTAACTTTTGTAGGAAATGTCGCATATGTTAAAAATTCTGAAAAAAGTTAAATACAAACATATACTGTTTGTGTAGGCTGAACGAGGTGGTGCCCCAGTGGTTGGTTGCTTCACTCATAATCCCTTGGGAATTTTAAATGATTGTACGTTCTATTTGTTTTCTTTCGCTTCTCCTTTTGTTGCCGATGGGTTCGGTTGCGCAAGTTGCGCTGACGGTTGACCAGGATCCCGTGGGACCTGTTGGTCCCTGTGCGATAACCAAGTTCACCGGTGAACTTGTCGTGTCGGACCGACTCATCGACAATCTCATGCTTGATATCACCCTTCCTGCGGGAACGTCGATCATCACCAATTCCCCGAATACCTTCATTCAGGTGAAATTTCCTGGTATGGGACCCAACAATACCACCAACATTGCGGTAACCACGACCAATGGTGGTGTAATCACCCTGCCGATTCCGCCCGCTGGTAGTGGCCCTCCCGGACTGAACATCACGGAGATCTTTTGGGACGCTCCCTTCAGTGACCAATGGGTCGAACTCGTCAACAACGGGAGCATGCCAGTCGATTTGTGCTCTGGGATGTTCTCGTTTAAGGACACGGCCCCCGGCGCGACCGACACTTTCAACGGCTGCCCGATCATCGTCCAACCGGGTGAAATAGTGGTGATCACCCCCAACGGCCAACCCGATCCTAGTGCAGGCGCAGCCGACCACCACGTAACCACGACGGACGGTGACCTTGGCAACGGCCTCTTCGTACTCGGTGACGGCTACAGTATTTGTCTTAACGGTGCTCCTGTCAGCACGCTGGACTATACCTTCGATGAGTGCGCCGCTGGTGAATCCCTCCAGATCGATCCGATTAGCGGCGAGGAGTTCTGCGGCGTGCCGAACCCCGGTGAGTTCTGCGACATCAACGGGATCTCTCCTGGAACACGTATTTGCTACTGCTTTGAACTCCAAGTTGGTTGTGCGCCCGTGTCTGAAGACTTCGTCATTGAGGCGACCTTCGATGCACCGACCTGCGCCAACGGCATGGAAGTGCCGGACGTTGTCGGCGCTACCGCTATCGCAAACGCGTTTCTTCCAGCTCAACAACTCGTCTTTGATGCCACTGTGGCCATCCTCGACCAATGCGGTGAAATCGGCAGCACCATCACCGCCGACATTACCATCGAAAATCTAACGGCAGCCGAGGCCACCTGCGTGGATGTCGTTGTCGTTCTCGAACCCGGCCTGTCGGTCGGTGGCATGTCGTCCATCACGAACACGATCCCGTCCATTCCGGGTAATACGCCGGTGACCTTTCAAATCACGGCAGACGTGATCGGCTGCAACGAATACGGCATCTCCGCCACCCCAAACTTCAGTTGCCCGGGACCTAACGGCTGCGCCGACGCCACCGCTTGCCCCCAAGTCGGCACCGTTGATGTCGGTTTTGACGCCACTCAACCGACCATCGAAGTTCCCGAACTGGTAGTGACCCACACTGTTATTACCGAACCGCCCGCCTGTGCGGCGGACGGCGTGGGCCAGATCGAGATCTGCGTGGAAAACACTGCTGACGTCAATCTGCCCTGCCTCATTCCTGGAATTGCTTACGGAGTGGTTCTCAGTAACGCCCTTGGCGGATTTACATTCTCCGCTGCCCCGAACGGCAACTTGGCATTTGGCGACATTGCCGTCGGCGCCACGGTGTGCATGCAGTTCGATGTGACCTTCGATGGCTTCGAGTGCGAACCCGCCGAAGCGCCAGCTCTCTGTGCTGGAGGCCCGCCGATCATTGGCGGCGGCGGCGCCAGTTTGATCACGACGACTACGTTCACCAATCGCTGCGGCCTACTGTTTAACGGCCCCTCGGTGCTCACGCCAATCCCGCTCGACGGTTTGGACGAAGCCATCGAGGGACTCCAACCCAGTTTCATCGGCGAACTGTTTGTCGGCGCCGACGCCCACACCTCCGACACGCCAGCCGACGTCTGCATCACGGATGTTTGCACGCCCGACGTCATTGAGTTCCGGATGCGGCTGACCTGGACGAACATGTGTGACACCATCCCGGTGCGCATTGTCGAGGAATTGCCACGGATCGGTGATTGGGATGTCACTGGCGGTGGACTCGGCGATCTGCCGACCGCCGCCGATATCGCTGCGATGGGCGGGCTTCCGGGCGTGACCAGTTCCGGCGCCATCTCGACCATGCCGCAGGGCGGCTTCACTGGTGCGACGATCGACTGGTCTGGCATCATGGTCAACGGCGACGGCACCTTCGAACTCACTTGGTCCATGACCCGCACTTGCGATTGTTCAGTCCCTGCCCCCGGCAACAAGTGTACTGGTGAACCGCTGCAAAATTGCATGCCTTGCTGCGTCATGTACACCGGCGAGATCTTCAACGGGCGGTTCGAGGTGATCGTTCCCGAAGGACCCAATGGCTTTAAGCAAGGATGTCCCACCTGCAACTGCTTCGGTTGCGAGGTGGCTGGTCCTGAAACCTTCACCCAAGAGACGGTCGCCAATGCCGCGATCGAGAACAAGGACCCCAACTGCGGGATGCCCAATGACTGCGACGCCGCTTGCGTAAAATATCTGGAGGTCCGCCAAGAGGACATCGGCGAGAAAAAGCCCTGTGAAAAAATCTGCTTCACCTCCACCTTTAATGTCATGGACATGTGCGGCGAAGCCGGTGGTTTCGACTGGTCCACCTACATGCCCTGCCCGATGGTGCAGAATACACTCACCGGTTACCCCGTGCCCAGTTGGGATCCTGCGGACATCGTTGTCGATGTCGGTGGAACACCGGTCAATGTCCCGGCTAATGCCGCCGCCGACGGCGGTTTCTGCCTCGACTTCTCCTCGCTCGAAAACGACCCCGCGTTCAACGAACCAGGCGCTAACTACAATATCACCGTTGATTGGTGTGTGTCACCTGGTCCGACCGATACTGGTACGCTCGGCTTTGGTGCCGATTTGGTCGACACGGAATGCTACGCCCTACGGGTATGGTACAAATTCCAGGTCAAAGTGCCGGATATAGATCTGTTCCTGACGCCGATCGGCATCTCCGAACCGTGCGCCGTCACCACCGCCGAAGTGTGCATCGTGGCCGACCAAGATTGCATCCTGACTAGTGCGGTTCTTAACCTCGATTTCATCGTCGGCGCTGGTAGCCAGCAATCCTTCGCCTACACTGGCGGAACCGTCACGGTCACCGACGCCAACGGCGCGCCGGTGGCTGTCACACCGGTGACCACCGACAATGGCACTTCAGTTGGGGTCGCCCTCGGCGATCTAGACTTGGCCAACGGCCTTTGTGTTTCCATTCCGCTGCGCGGCTCTTGCGCGCTCGATCCGACGGAATACCAAGCGACGCTTACCTGGGACACCGCTTGTCCGGATCCGAGTTCGGAGCAATCTGGTACGGTGCGCTTCGATCCGCTTACCACGGCAATCTTTCGTCCGCTTATCGAGATCATCACCGATCCGCCAGTGGAGCTCGCTTGCGCCACCAATTTCGCCTACGACGCCATTGTCATCAACAACGGTTCCGGCGGTGGGTACGATCTCCAGATTGACACGGTTCTTCCGCCCAGCATCTGCCTCGATGCCGCTGGATTTAATGCGCTCTACGGTCCCGGACTCATGGCGACTACGAACGCCACCGGCGGCTTCATCTCCTTTGTGTCGCCGGTTGCCTATCCTCCGGGCTCCCCGCTTGGTGCCCTCGAAGACCGCGATGGCACTGGTCTGTTCAACGACCTTCCGCCCGGACAGCTGATCCTGTTGCGTATTCCGGTAAACATTAAAGGCTGTGTCACTGACACGTTCGAGACCACGGCGACCCTGCTCTGTTCTGGTAACCCGTGTGATGAGATCGCGACCGATAGCAAAACCTTCATCCCTGAACCGCCGTCCCTCATCACGACAGCGCTGTTCCCGAGTGATATCGCGGTCTGTGAATCAACCAAAGTGGTGTTCGTGGTCGATAACCCAAAAAAGCCGGCCAACTATAATGTCGTGCTGACTCAACACCTGCCCGAACACATCACCTACTGTCCTGGTTCGGTCACCTTCCGCCTCGATCCCGGCGACGGAACTGGCTTCGGCGCGCCCATCGCCGGCGCTGACCCCACGGTTGGCCCCGGTTCGGTTGCAGGCGGGACCGACGTCACCTTCGACACAAATGCTGTCTCTGGACTCGCGATCATTCCGTCCAACGGCATGGCCGAAGTCTGCTTCTATATTAAAAGTTCTTGCGAAGCGTTCAACACCTATGGACCCAACCAACTCGTCCCGATCGACATGGATTCGAGTTATGAGGACTTCTGCGGCAATCCCTTCGACAACCAAACGTTCAGCTCGGCGGTCCAACTTCGTGCGCCGGACATCGCCTTGAACAAAATCCCGGACGGTCGGGTGGTCGATATTCAAACCATCAACACCTATACGATTCGGTTGCGCCACCGTGGCACATCGACCGCCGCCGTTCCCTACTTGCATCTCTGCGATACCCTCGACTTGAAAGCCGATTTCTGCGCGACCGACATCGAGGGCATCGGCCCGATCGCCGACCCCGACACCATGGTCTCCGGACCTGGCGGCACCTACGACGGCACGGTCGATCCGCCGACCGTAACCTTCACCAACGGCTGGTTACAAATGCAACACGGCGACGCCAACGGCGACGGCCAGTGGGATCCTGGCGAGGGCACCATTGCAATCGACGTGACCGGTATCCTCAAGGCCTGCAACGATCCCATCAACTGCGTCGACCTTTACTACGGCTGCCTGCCCGACCCCGAACCGCACGTCTGCGCGCCAGACGACATCGTCTGCTTCCCGCCTCTTCGGGATTGCGGCACGTTCGACACCTCCCCCGAACCGGAAGCAACCGGACCCGGCTTCCGCCTCAACGTGACTCCCTGCGGCGGCGAAAAGTGTATCACCTGGACCAACGTTGGCGCTACCATGACCAACATCAGCATTAGCGACACCTCTCCGGCCGGTTTCATCTACGACACCGGTGCCAATGTCACCTTTGCTGGCGAATGGGCCGGTTCGGTTCCCGTCACCAGCGTCAGCGCGGACGGCGGCTATACCATGACACTCGACATCGACGCTCTTTGCGCGGCCGGCGTCTTCGGCACGCCGCCCGCCATCGACAACTCCAACGATTCATATGCCAATATGACGGGAGCGAGCGGCAACCAAACCGGTAACGGTCCCATGGTGCAAAAGGTCGAGTTCAACTTCCAAAACGCCGTCGAGATTTGCGTTCCGCTCATCCCAGATCCCAACCCGCCTGCTGGGTTTGCATCGCCCTTTGATTGTGAAGGTGATCCGACCGACTTGGACTTCAACGACCCGCTTGGTCCCACGCTGTTCTTCCCGGACGAGATGACCGAGATCTGCTTCTTCCCTCTCTGCCCTGGCCCGATGATCTGTGAGGAGTTCAACAACAACACCCCGGCCGAGTACCCGCAGCCCGACGTCGATCTGCAACCCAACTCGTTCATCGTTACCCCCGGTGGCGTGCAGAACTTCTGCGTCACAATCGAGAACAACGCTCAAGTATCCGACGCCGATAACATTGTCAGCATCACCTGCCTTGATGCCGGTTGGATGCCGGTTACTCCCGGTGATGTCACCAGCATTACTCAGAACATCACCTTTGGTACGCCGGGCACACCAGCCGTGACGACCTACCCGGGACCGAACGGCACCACCTGCCTCAAAGTCGATCTCACCGGCGCGGTGCTTGGACCATCCGACAACGTGGTGATCTGCTTCGACGCCACGTCTGCCCCGAACTCGGCCAGCACCCGCGTCACCACAGAGATGACCACCGCTTGCGGCGATCCGGTGTCCGCCGTGCTCATCGCCAACAACCCTTGCGGTAATTATCCCAATACCGAAGGTGATGGACCGTTTCTCTACGACGCCCCTGGCGGCGGAAACGAGACCATTTACAACATCGACCAAGACCGCGCGTTCGGCATTGGTCTGCTGCAAGATAAGACCGTCAAGTATCCGGACGAACCCGACAGCGCGTTCCGCACCAACCTTAATGCTCGCGTTGGTGAGTGCCTTGTCTACCGCCTGACCTGGCAAATCTGGGGCGCCGACTTCAACAACGTCGTCCTGTCCGACACCCTGCCGGTCGGTTGGATCCTCGACGCGGCCTCGCCGATCATCATCGTCTCTAACGAAAACAGCCAAGGAGTTTCCGTTCCCTTGAGCTTCAGCGCCGCCGGTCAGACGATCATGTGGAGCGCCGGCAACCTGCCGCAGGAGTTCTACACCTTCGTCATCGATGTGCCGATCAAAGTGGCCAACGTCGCGGCCAACAATAACTGCGATTACAAATTCAACGAAGCCACCATCTCCTTTGATGTCGACGGCTTTGATACGCCGCTGCCCGCCGTGTCCAACAAGGTCCACGTGGTCGAAGGCTTCCTCAACATCATGAAGATGCCCGAGCCCTGTGATGTGCTCGAGTTCGGCGAATCGGTGGTCTACACCGTGACCGTCGACATGGAAGCCATGTCCAACACCTGCGTCTACGACATCGTGATTAGCGACGCGCTGCCGCCCTCTCTAGTGATGACCCCGTTCGGGACCGATGGTCTCGACAACGATGGCGACGGACTCACGGACGAAGCCGACGAGGCCGGTCAACTCTCCGGTCAGAACATTACCATCGACAGCAGTAACAACCCGCAGCTCGCCATGTGGTGTCCAGGCGATCCGCCTTTGGTCATCCAATACGAAGGCGAACTCGCCGGCGTTATCATTCCCGGCGTTGAAATCACCAACACTGCCACGGTGATTTGGGACTCGCTCCCCGACGGTTATCCGAACGACAGCGAAGAGCGTGACGGCACCGACACCGGCCCGAACGACTACCTCACCAATGATGTGAAAGTGATCACCAGTATCGTCGAGTTCGCGATGAGCAAAAGCTTGGTTGGTTCCTCCGAACCCTACACCGCGCTCGACATGCCGACCATCGGCGAACGACTCATCTACTCGGTGCGGATCGACGTGCCCAGCGCCGGCATCATGCCGCGCTTTCAAGTGATTGATGATCTGCCTCTCGGCCTTGATTTTGCTGGCTGCGACCCGAACGGCAGCCTGACCTTCCCCGGCATTGGTTACTCGATCGTCGTGCCTCCTGGCGGTCCGACCTTTGTCGGTGCCAACGCCAGTTCCCCCTTGCCGTTCGATCCCGCGTTCGGTGCCGGTGGCGGCAACCCCTGGCCGAGTTACACGGACGAGGACCCCACGCCCTGCAACAACGTGAATGGCGATGGTAACGGCGACCGAATCCGCTGGCGCTTCGAATCGCAGACGGCGGCTGGCGGCGGTGCAGATTACATCGAAAACGTCCAAGACAACGACCCAAGCAACGACTACTTCGAAATCCTTTACGAGGTGATCGTCAAAGACATCCCTTCCAACTTCGATTGGGAAACCCTGACCAACGCCGCTGAGTTCCGCTTTGGCGGCGACGACGGCAACCCGCGTGACCTGTTCGAACCCGGCGAAACCAATATCACCGACTCGGTCGATGTCATGATCACCGAACCTAAGCTCACCTTGGACAAATCCATGGAGATCATGGACGATATGATCATCATCACGCTCGTCGTCTCCAACGATGCCGGTGGCTCCAGCGCGTTCGATATCAACATCGTCGACGATCTGATGTGGCAGTGCTTTGTTCCGGGCAGCGCGATGGCAGTGCAGATCCCGCGCGACTACTCGTTTATTGTGAACTCGCCCTCGCCGAACAATCCGGCGGCGGATCAAGTTCAGATCACCACCAACAGTTCGCAGACCTTCCAAGACCGCGAACTGCTTCCCGGCGACACCATCACCTTCGTGTTCAAAGCGAGCATCACCGTTGACGACCAAGGGCCGATCCAAAACACCGCCACCATCACTGAGTATTCCTCGATTGACGGGGATGATCCCTGGGAACGCATCGGCGACCCCGTGTCCGATTCGGCCACGCTCGACTTTGGTTCGTACAGCATCAGCAAGACGCTGATCGCACCGACCGGCGCGGGTGGCGCGAACGTCACCGACCCGAACTCGGTAGTGTTCGAAATTACCGTCAGCAACACCTCCACCCAGCCGACCAACATCTTCGTCAACACCCTGGTTGATACCTTCGATCCGGCGGTCCTGCAATACGTGTCCGACACGTCCGGTGCCACGCCGTCGATCTCCGGAGGCGTGATCACTTGGACCTTCGCTCCGCCGCCTACCGTGGCCATGGGTGGTACATTTACCTTCGAAGTAACTTTTGATCCAATCGCCTCGACCACGCCCGACTGGAGCACCAACTTGGTCGAAGCCGCCGTCTCCACCGACTCTGGCGACCTACCGGAGAAGGGCGACACTGCCCGCGTCTGGACCTTCGGCAAAGGCATCGAGGTGTTCAAAAGTATCGCGGACGACGAGTGCCTTTGCACTGGCACCGAAACCATCGACGCGTTCGAGATCACCCTCGTCAACACCGGCGACGTGGCGGTCACCAACATCAACGTGGTCGATGTTCAATATCCGGCTTGCGATATGGCTTTGCCGACGCTGCTGATCCTCCCGGGCGATACGTTCTCCTACACCTGCAGTGTCACGCTGGATCCGGCGATCACCACCAACCAAGTGGAAGCTACCGCCGACATTGCTTGGTACGCAACCGATGCCAATGGCGATCTGTTCATCCCGCCGGATGCGATTCCGATGGTGTCCATCGTACGAGTCGAGAACAACTGCAACGATCAGTTGAACATCCTCGAGATTGAAATCTTGGATGCCAGCGGCGCGAACGCTGCCCTCGCTGGCACGGCGTTCTCGCCGGACGGCGCCTGTTCGGGCTCGACGTTTGCCGGGGTCATTGACGGCAACGTGACCGCTGGATGCTGTGGCCAACTCTGGCACTCCTGTACTCCTGGGCCTGGGGTCTTTATCGATATCACGTTGCCCGCACCGACGCCGGTCACCCAGGTGAACGTGCTGCCGCGCATCGGCTGCTGCCCCCGACTGGCCAACTACTTCCTCGTGTTCTTCGATGCCGCCGGCAACGAAATCTTCCGCGAGAACCGCGTCAATGGTGCCAATTGCCGCGATGGCGGTGGCGACCCCGCCGACAACGTGTTCGATTTTGGCCTGCCGGAGTGCACGGTCGCCGCTACCAACGGCATCAACTTCCTCGCCGACACCAACAAGCCGGTGTTCGTCTTCCGTCCGAACCCGACCGCCAGCTTCGAATGCATCGACGAAGTGCCGATCGCGACGACTAACGAGGTCTATGTGATCGACGACTGTATGAACGGCCTTATGGTCACTGTCGCCGTCACCACCAACGACGCCACCGGCTGCCCGATCAATCCGACCCTCGTGTCCAATGTCTGGACCGCCACCGACGGCTGCGGCAACGTCTGCGCCTATACTCAGGTGGTCACCGTGGTCGACACCACCGAACTCAAAATCGTCGCTCCTGACGACCTTGAACTCGGCTGCTTCCCGACCTCCGGCCTGCTCGCCGGCCAACTGCCGCCCCCCGGCAACGATCTCACCCTGTTTTGGATGCAGGGCGGCAAGGCCATCTTCGGCTGCTCGGCTGGCATTGTGTTCCGAGAGGAGTTGCGGATCGGCGACTGTGGCCTGCGCACTCTCATTCGCACCTATAGCCTGACCAATGCCTGTTACACCGACGTCTCGGATACGCAGACCATCACCTACTTTCTCGGCAACACGCCGGTGATCACTTGCCCGCCGGACCAAGATCTCGGCTGCCTGCAAAGCACCAACATCTTCCATGGCATGCAACTCGCTCCGGCCGTCTCCGACTGCCCGGGTACCCTCGTCTACACCGACGTCGTCACCCAAGCTGGCTGCATCTACACCGCCACACGAACCTGGACCGCCCGCGGCCAATGTTCCAGCGGGGCAGGGGATCAAGAAGCCACTTGCGATGTGGTCTACACCTTCACGATTGATGAAGAGGAACCGAAGTTCGTCGACATTCCGGCGGACCGGGATCTCGGCTGCTACGACGGCGCGCTCACAGAAGCCGCCATCACCAACTTCGTCGAGACGCTCGCTCCGCTGGCCGCCGATCTGGCCGCAGTGGTCTCGTCTGATAACTGCAACAACGAACAAGTTCTGTTCGATTGCAACCACGTCACCAACACCGCTTGCGGTGTCCAACTCAATCGTCGCCTCAAGATCATCGACGCCTGCGGCAATCAAGTGGTCGAAGACATCGTTTACACACTAACGATCGACGACGGCACGCCGCCCACCGTCACGGCTCTCGACGATGTCGATCTCGAATGCATCTTCGCCGTCAGCCAAATCCCGCAACCGATCACGACGCTGGTCGACGCCGACGATCCATGTGGTATCGCCTCGATCACCCACATGGCCGACGCCGAACTCGGAACACCTTGTGAAGGCGACCTCGAACGGGTGTACGAGATCACCGACGACTGCGGCAACACCGCCACCGTCACCCAGCACTTCCTCTACGTGATCGACACGGTCTTCCCCAAGATCACCAACATGCCGCCAGACACCTTCCTCGGCTGCCTCGCCGACGACGCCGCCGCGATGGCCGTGTTGCCGAGCGTCGCTGCCGACATGGCGCAAGTGCTCGCCTCGAACGAGTGCGATGTCGTCACCACCCACATGGGCGACGTATGGAGCACCAACGGCTGCACCGTTTCGATCAGCCGTTCGTTCATGGTCACCGACGAATGCAACAACATCGATGTCCGCGCTGTGGTCTACACCTACACGGCCACCCCGGCCCCGCCGACCCTCACCGGTCCGGCCACGTTGGATCTCGGCTGCATCCAAGGTTGCGCCCAGTTGCCCGCCCCGAACGTCGGCCAATTCACCGCCGGCAGCACCTGCAGTGTCGGACCTGTCACCTACGTGGGCGAGTCCTCGATCTCGCTTGCGGGCGGTGACCTCTGCGGTATGGCCGTCGAACGCACCTACAGCGTCACCGACGAATGTGATCAAACCACCACCTTCGTCCAGACCCTGCTGTTCTCGCTCGACGTCACCCCGTCAATCACTGCGGTGGAAGCGGGCGGCGACATGGGTTGCCAACCCTGCGGCACGCATCCGGCGACCAACCTTACCGACCTCGCCTTCGCCGACTTCTTCGACCACATCTGCAACGAAGTACCCGCCCCCGGCTTGGCCTACGAATACTGGAACCTCGGTGGCAACACCCTGCTTGCCGACTTCTTCGGCGGTGCCGGCGTGACGCCGGCCCAAGCGCCAGACGCCACCGGTACCGTCACCGCGAACCTGTTCGACGACGACGCGCTGCGCACCCAGGAGGACCGCTACATGCTGCGTTGGACTGGCTTCATCAACATCACCACGCCCGGCACCTACTTCTTCGATACCGAGTCCGACGACGGCTCGCGCCTCTACATCAACGGCAACTTGATCGTCGACAACGACGGCTTCCACGGACGCCAACGCCGCGACGGCCAGGCCACGCTCGGTGCCGGCTGCCACGCGGTTGAGATTCAGTTCTCCGAAGCCACCGGTGGCGACTTTGTCGAACTCCGCTGGAACGGACCCGATTCCGGCAACACCCGCCAACTCATTCCGGACGCCGCCTTCCTGCAAAATTGCTGCGTCGGCTGCGTCGCCAGTTGCACCGAAGCCGCCGGCCTCACCGCTGATGTCTGGGGCTCCAACGCCGGAGCCAGCCTCGCGACCTTCTTCGGCGGCGCGGGTAACACGCCTCCGAGCCTCGTCTCCACCGTCGCCGTCCCCGGCCTCACCCATGGCGACCCCGCCAGCTTTGATCCCGACGGAAACGGTGACAACTTCACGGTGCGCTGGCGCGGCTTCATCAAGGTGCCCGCCTGCGGCGACTACACATTCTACACCACGTCCGATGACGGTTCGATGATTTACATCAACGGTAATTTGGTGGTGAACAACGACGGTAATCACGGTAACCGGACCCGCGAAGGTACCGTCACACTTGAGAAAGGCTGCCACGCCTTCGAACTGCAATTCTTCGAGTCCGGCAGTGGTCAGAACATCGTCTCCGAATGGGAAAGCGCCGACGCCGGCGTCGCCCGTCAGCAAATCCCGAACAGTGTTCTGTTCACCGAATGCTGCCCCGATTCCCCGGCCGACTTTACGCCGGAAGAACTCATGGATTGCGGCTTCCTCACCGTCACCGATGTGGTCAGCACCAACGACGCCGCCTGCCAGGTCATCATCGACCGGACCTACCGCCTCGACGCTTGCTGCGGCAACTTCGCCGAAGAGAGCACCTCCTTCAGCTACACCAAGATCCCGTCGGCCGACGCCGGCGTGCTCGCCGATATCGATGCTGGTTGCATCCCCTCGACCAACGTCATCTCAACCACCGCCGCCTATCTGATCAATGCCTCGTCCTCCTGCGATGTCGTCACCATCGACTTCCTGCGCACCGAGAACGTGGTCGACACCCAGTGTGTCGACAGCTTCGACCGCGTCTACATTGTGGAAACACTTTGCGGTGTCTTCGCCACCGTCACCCAAACCGTCTCCTATGTGCTGGAAAGCGGCCCACCGCGGATCACCGGCATCATCGGCTTCGAAGACTTCGGCTGCATTGCTCCCGGAACCGTCCCACGGACCGAGCAAGAGGAGCTCGATTCGATCACGTCCATCGACGACGTGGCGGTAATTTCCACGAACCTCGTGTCGGAATTATTCAGCACCAATGATTGCGAAATCACGATTGCACGCACCTACCGGGTCGAGGATTGTTGCGGCAACGCTCACGAACTCGCAACGAGCTTCAGTTACACGCCGATCCCGGACGCGCCAGTAGTCAGCACCTTGCCGGCCGACATCGACGCCGGTTGCATTACCGCGCTCGGTCAGATCCCCCCAATCGATCTGACGACGGTCGCGATCGATGCCGATTGCCCGATTATCGACATCCGCTTCAACGGCGAACAGAATCAGGCCGACGGCTTCTGTGAGTCCTCGTTCGAGCGGGTCTACACCGTCGAAACGCTCTGCGACGTGACCACCACCTTCACCCAGAACGTCACGTACTGCCTCGACACCGCTCCGCCGGAATTCGTCGCGCTCCCCGCCTACACCAATTTTGGTTGCGTCGCGGCGGATCCGCGCACGCTTGCCGACGACTTGGCCGCGATCGTCGCCACCGACGACAAAACCGTGGTCCGGACCCAACTCATCATGGAAGTTCGTTCGGTTCAGGATTGCGAAATCCTCGTCGAACGCACCTGGCGCGTCGAAGATTGCTGCGGCAAGTTCGACACCAAGCAGTCCAGTTACGCCTACACGCTGTCGCCAACCAACCTCGTCGTCACCGCCCCCGCCGGCCAAGACCTCGGCTGCATCCCCGATCTCGGACAAATCCCCGCACCGAATCTCTCCGGTGTCGGAACCACCTCCTCCGGCGTCAGTGAATCTGGCTGCCAAACTGCGGTCGTCACCGCCGTGGCCGATGCCTACGTCCGCGGCAACACCGTCCCCTCCGGTTTCGGCCAGTTCCTCAACAATATCGTCTGGTCCGAGACTGGCGTGCAAGACACCAAGACCTACATGAAGTTCGACGTGTCGGCCCTGCCGATCCTGCCCTCGATCACGACCCCGAGCTTGAAGTTCACCGTCGATATGGTGCCCCCCAATGCGCCTGGCATCTCCGGATTCCCGGCGACTATCGACGTTTACGGTCTCAACGACGGCGACGCCGGCGAAGGCTGGGGGGAAACCACCATCGACTGGAACAACGCCCCGCAAAACGACCAGACGCTCGGCGCCGGCGTGCTCGGCGGCACCACCCTCGTCGGTTCGGTTCCGGTTGTTGTCGGTGCCAACGGCGCGATCACCCTCACCGGTCCGGCCCTTGCCGCCTTCCTGAATGCTGACACCGACGGTTCGGTCACCTTTATCCTCGTCGCCGGCAATCCCACCAGTTTGGAGATGTTCGTCGCGGCCCGCGAAAGCGCCACCCCGCCGGCCCTCTGCTATGAGTCCTGCGTGGATTCCCCAGCCGATGCCGCCTGCCCAGCTGCAACCGTCACCCACGAGGGCGACACAGTGGTCGCCACCACCAACTGCACTGACTATCTCGACCGCGTGTTCCGCGTGACCGACTTGTGCGGTCTCAGCGTCATCACCACCCAGCGCATCACCTACGCATTTAACGCGCAGTCGCCACAAATCGCCGCCGTCTCCAACTTCGTCGATTACAGTTGTGTCGATGTCGAACCGCGTCCGCTCAGTGTCTCCTCGAACGCCCTCGTCGTGGTCGATGACAACACCGCGCTGATCACCACCCAACTAGTCAACGAGGTCCGGCTCACCAACAACTGCCAAGTCACGGTCACCCGCACTTGGCGCGTCGAAGACTGCTGTGGCGCGTTCGGTACGGCCGACGAAACCTACCGCTACACCATCCGCCCGAGTGGTGCGACCGTCGCGGCCCTCGCCGACCTGCCGCTCGGCTGCATTCCTGACCTCGGACAAATCCCACAGCCGAACACCACCTTGGTGCAAGCGCAGTCGGATTGCTCAATCGTCTCGATCACTCACAGCGAGGACCTTCCGACCAACTCCATCGACGCCTGCATCGACAGCTTCGAACGCGTCTATCTCGTCGAAGACCTGTGTGGTGCCACCACTCCAGTGACCCAGCTCATCAGCTACGTCTTCGATAGCCAGAACCCCCGCTTCGACGCGGTCGCTCCCTTCGAGGACTACGGCTGCTTCCTCGGACTCGGCGGCGGCCATGTCCTTGCCGGCGACGACCCCCGTCCGCTCAGCGTGTCCTCCAATGCGCTGGTCGCCTCCGATGACCATGCCTTGCTCACGTTCTCCTTGGTCAACGAAGTCCGTTTGACCAACAACTGCCAAGTCACGGTTACCCGTAGCTGGCGTGTTGAAGATTGCTGCGGCAAGTTCGACCTCGCCGACGAGACCTACCAGTTCACCATCCAGCCGAGTCCGGCGACGGTCGCGGTTCTCGGACCGCTCGACCTCGGCTGCATCAACGACATCGGTCAGGTGCCGCAACCGAACACCACCCTCGTCAGCGCCCAGTCGGACTGCTCGATTGTGGCGATCACGCACCTCCGCGATGATCCCTCCGACGGCGGTTATTGCACCGAAACCTTCGGCCGCGTTTATCAGATCGAAGACCTCTGCGCCAACCTGCTCACGGTCACGCAGCAGATCAGCTTTATCCTCAACGAGATGGATCCGATGATCCTCGACACGGAAGCCCCGGTTGACTTCGGCTGCCAAGATCTCCGCACATGGAGCCTGCCGCTGCCCGACGCCGCCGCGACCAACGCGGTCGTCGCCATGGACGCCAACCTCGTCTCCACCCAGTGGGTCGGCGACGTGCATGTCACCAATGGCTGCGACGTCACCGTCACCCGCACTTGGCGCGTGGAAGACTGCTGTGGCAAGAAGGCTGACGCCACCGTCACCTTTACCTACGTGGTCCAACCTGAGTCTGCTCCGGTCATCTCCGGCCAGAATTTGTTGCCCCTCGGCTGCATCACCAGCGCCGGACTCATTCCGCTGCCCAGCACCTCGAGCCTCACGGTTCAATCCGGCTGCGCCGGCTGGACCGCCGCCCACCTCGAAGATCGTCCGGCAACCACCAGCGGCTGCCTTACCTCCTTCGAACGCGTGTACATCGCGACCGACCGTTGCGGTCAGTCCTCCACCTGGACCCAGACCATCTCCTACACCGAGGACGCTCAAGATCCGGTGTTCGTCAGCATCCCGGCCGACGACGACTTCGGCTGCCAGATCAACGATCCGATTCCGCCGGTATTCACCAACATCATCGTTGGCGCCGACGACACGCTGGTGCTCAGCACCACGCTGGTCGCGCAAGTGCGTTCGACCAACAACTGCGTGGTCACGGAAGTTCGCACCTGGGAACTCGCCGACTGCTGCGGCAACACCACCGAACAAACCGTAACCTACCAATACACGCCGCAATCGACCGCCGGACCCAGCATCACCGCTCCGGCCCAACTCGACCTCGGCTGCATTGCCTCCGCCAGCCAAGTCTCACCACCGAGTCCGGCCACCGCGAACGCGTCCGCCGACTGCGGCATCGCCACCATCACCTGGCTGGGTGACTCCGCCCCAGTCACGGTCGGCTGCCTCACCACCATGATCCGGACTTATCAGGCGACCGACAACTGCAACGTCAGCAACATCGATACGCAGGTAATCACCTACACCGTCGACGCCCTGCCGCCGGTCTTCACCAGCCTCCCCGCCGACGACGACTTCGGTTGCGTCGACACCGATCCGGTGACGACGGACACCACGCTCGATGTCGCTGCGACGGACGAGAGCCAAGTGATCCGCCTCGGCATGGTCAGCGAAACCCGGGCCACCAATGACTGCAATGTCACCGTGGTCCGTACCTTCGAAGCCGAAGACTGCTGCGGCCGGATCACCTCCGGTCAGACCACCTACACCTTTACCTGGCGCATCGCCCCGGCGGTCATCGCCGGCAACGCGACGCTCAACCTCGGCTGCATCCCCAGCGCCGGACTCATCCCCGGACCCAGCATCACCCCGCTGAACGCCAGTTCGGGCTGCCCGATCCAGTCGTTCGACTTCCTGCAGGACACCACCCCGACCACCGCCGGTTGCCTGACCTCGTTCGACCGCCTCTACCAAGTGCTCGACAATTGCGGACAGCCGACCGTGTTCACCCAAGTTGTCAGCTACACCGTCGATCTCAACGACCCGACGATCGACGTGCCCGCCGGCCAAGACTTCGGCTGTGTCGACAACGACCCGCTGCCCGTGCCAAATACCAACGCCGTGACCACCACCGATGACAGTGTGGTGATCCGCACCGAAATGGTTGACGAGGCGCGCACCACCAACGGCTGCGACGTCACTGTCGTTCGCACCTGGGAAGCGGAAGACTGCTGCGGCAAGATCGTCTCCGACAGCGCCACGTTCACCTTTACCTGGCGCTTGCCGCCGGCGCTCATCAGCGGCCAAGCCAACATCGACCTCGGCTGCATCGCCAACACCGCCGCCATCCCGATGCCGAACACCACGCCGCTCTCGGCCACCTCCGGTTGCTCGATCGACAACTTCAACCACCTCAGCGACGCCGCCGCGACGCAGAACGGATGCGTCTGGTCCTTTGAACGCAGCTACGAAGTCATCGACAACTGCGGCCAGCAAAGCGTCTTCGTCCAGACCTACACCTACATCTTGGATGCCCAAGCCCCCGCGATCAGCAGCGTGCCGGCCGGCCAAGACTTCGGTTGCCAGCCCGCCACCTTCGTCATGCCCGCTCCGGACGCGGCCGCCACCGGCGCTGTCGTCGCGGTCGATGACCTCATCACCCGCGTCGAGTGGGCCGGGGACACCTACGCGACCAACGTCTGCGGCGTCACCATCACCCGCATTTGGGAAGCCGAAGACTGCTGCAACAACATCGTTCAGGAAACCGCGGTCTCCACCTTTACCGTGCTCGACGCGCCGCCGACCGTGGACGCCTTGCCAGTGCTCGACCTCGGCTGCATCAACGACCTCGGCCAAGTCCCGCAGGCCAACACCGCCACGGTCTCCGCTCAGTCCGGTTGCCCGCTCGGCGGCATCACCCATACCGGTGACACGCCGACCTTGAACGACCCCTGCGCCTCCGCGCTCGACCGGGTCTACACCGTCACCGACAACTGCGGCCAAACCGCCACCGTCACCCAGCGTGTCACCTGGACCATCGACACCGAATTGCCCAAGGTCACCTCGACCCAAAGTGGCGGCAACCTCGGCTGCGCCCCGGTCACCATTCCGGCGGTTGACCTCAGCCAAGTCACCGCTACTGACAACTGCGGCGTCGACACGATCGTATGGCACTGCGACATCACCAATGTTCTCGACTGCGTGACCACGATCACCCGCATCTACCGCGTGACCGACAATTGCGGTAACCAAGTCGACAGCAGCGTGCTCTACACCTACACGACCGACAGCACGCCGCCGCAAATCGGCCTGCCGTTCGGCTTTGAGGCCGACCTCGACCTTGGCTGTAACCCGCTGTTCAACGCGCTGCCGCCAGTGGACCCGAGCCAGTTCAGCGTGGCTGACGACTGCGGCACCGTCGCCGTCATCCACGAGAGCGACAGCTTCGGTTCGAACGGCTGCGCCGGCGTGCTCACCCGCGTTTACAGCGCCATCGACAGCTGTGGCAACCGCAGCGAAGTGGTGCAGACCATCGCCTTCATCGTCGACGTCGAACGCCCAACCCCCGGCATCGTTCCGGCTAATCTCGATATCGGCTGCGACCCCGCCAGCATCCCCGGGCCAAACGCGGCCGTGTTCGGCGTGACCGGCATGTGCAGCACGCTCGCTGAGACCAACGTGTTCGAAGAAACCACGACCTCCGCCGGCTGCCAGTTCACCATGCTGCGCACCTACGAACTGATCGACGACTGCGGCAACCGCTCCACCGCCGACCAGACCATCACCTGGACCGAGTCCGAGGTATCGACGATCAGCTGCCCGCCCGACGTCACGCTGCCCTGCAATGCCCTGCCGCCCGCGCCGAACCCAGCCCTCGCCAGCGCCACCGGCTGCGGCATCGGCGCCGTCACCCACGCCGGCGACTTGCCCGGACCCGGTGTACTGTTCCGCGTGTTCGAAGCCACCGATAACTGCGGCAACACCATCAGCTGCACGCAAACCTACTCGTTCGCTTCCGATGGCAGCGATCCGGTGATCACCAGCGTGCCGCAAGGCGGCGACCTCGGCTGCAACCCGACCTCCCTCCCGGTTGCCTCACCGTCCGACATCACCGCCACCGACGACTCCGGCATGGCCAGCACCTCCGTCGTGCTCGTCGCCACCAACATGGATGGCTGCGTCGGCGAACTCCTCCACCGCTACCGCGTCGTCGACGCCTGCGGCAACGATGCCGAAGTCCAAGTGAACTACACCTTCACGGTGGACACGACCCCGCCGGAAATTACCTGCCCGGACAGCGAGTTCCGCGTTCAGGTTAACGAGTTCTGCGAGACGTTCTACCCGGCGATCTTCCCGATCCTCACCGACGACAATTGCAACGGCGACATCCGGACCTTCCAAGATCCGCCCGCCGGCGCGCTAATCATGGGCCCGGGTGTCTACCCAACCACCGTGTTCGCGGTCGACGCCTGCGGCAACACCAACAGCTGCACCGTCCCGGTTCTGGTCGAAGGCGATTGCATCCATTCCGGCATCCCCGGCAAGGTCCCCAACGTCGGCATCGAACTCACCAAAACCGTCTACGCTGGACACAGCGGCGGCGCCGGTTGCGCCACCGCCGGCGAACTGGTCGACAGCGTCATCGGCGCCCCGGTGACCTACTGCTTCATCATCGAAAACACCGGCGACACCGGGCTCGATCTCATCTTCCTCGAAGACCGTGATCTCATCCCCGCCATCCTCCGCGACGTCACCAACTTCCTCGACATGGGTGAAACTGTCATGGTGTTCGAAGAAACCTTCATCGACGAAAACCTGACCAACACCGCCAGCGTGGTCGCCTTTCCAAGCATCGGCGGACCGCAGGTCAGCGACGTCGACACCGCTGTGGTGCTCGGCGGCGACCCGTCCATCGACATCCAGAAATCGGTCCTCAACGGCCACAACGCCGCCTGTCCCGGCGTCGAACTGATCGACGGCAACGCCGGCGACCCCGTGACCTACTGCTTCCTCGTCACCAACACCGGCGATGTCGACTTGCAGAACGTTCGGGTCACCGATGCGCAGATCGGCGCAAACATCACCATCGGAACGCTCACCGCCGGGCAATCCACCACGGTCAGCCACAACGGCCAGATCATCGGTCCGGTCAATACCGCAAGCGTCAGTGGCGAAACCTCCTCCGGCACTGTCGTCTCCAACACGGATGACGCCCACGCCCGCCTCGGTTGTGGTTGCGTTTCCGGCGCGGTGTTCAACGACCTCAACAACGACGGCCTGGTCGTCGGCGAGAACCTCGCCAACGTCGGCATCGCCGGCGTCTTGGTTCGGATCACCCGCACCGACACCGGCACCGACATTCCGATCGACACCGTCAACACGGGCGCCGACGGCACCTACCAGTTCAACGACTTGGTTTCTGGCACCTACCGCGTCGAAATCGATCCGGCGACCGTGCCCGAACTGCTGCGCGACAGCCTTGCCAACGCGCTGCCGGTCACCGTCGAACGCGGCATCTGCGAATGCAACGTCGACCTCGACGGCACCAGTTTCGCCGGCGTTCCCGCGCCGACCGCCATCGAACTCGAACGCCTCCTCGTGACCCCCACCGCCGAGGGCAACCTCGTCGAATGGACCACCTCGTGGGAAGACGGTGTTCTCGGTTACAACCTCCTCGATGCTGACGGCCAGCAACTCAATGAAGGACTCATCCTCGCCAGCGGCGGCGGTGCCTATCAGTTCCTCGATGCCGGCGCACAAACCGGCAGCTACGAACTCCAAGAAGTGACCAACGATCTCGGCCTCGAGTCGCACGGCAGCGTCGAGGTCCTCGACGCCGCGCCGAGCGGTGAACCCACTCAGGTGGTCACCGCCGAAGACAACCACGCCGCGTTCACGGCGGTCGAAGGCATCGCCACCTATCTGGTGTTCGAGTTCGAACAGGCACCGGTCGCCCGCAGCGGCACCACCGCCTTCCGCGGCCAACTGCTCGAAGTCGACGGCAAGTTCGGTCTCTACCTCAGCGTCGAACCCGGCACCGACGTGGTCGTGAAATAGAAGATGCAAGATGGAAGGTGGCGCAAGTAGCGCCGCCTTTCAGGCGGTGCCGGTACGCCTGCTTCCAGCAGGCAGAGCCCATGAATCCTTTGGGGTAGTGCCTGCTGCCCTTGCATCAAGCCGACGAACTCGATAAACATCTCCTATGACCGAACCCACATCCCCGCAAAACGAACCCATCGCCATCGACGTCAAAGCCGGCGAATCCTACTGGTGGTGCGCCTGCGGGCTGAGCAAGAATCAACCCTTCTGCGACGGCTCGCACAAAGGCACGGATTTCAGCCCGCTTGAATACAAAGCCACCGAAGACAGCACGCAGTGGTTTTGCGCCTGCAAGAAGACCAAAAATTCCCCGATGTGCGATGGTAGTCACAAAGAGGTTTTGGCGAACTGAAAGGCCAATGAACCAAATGGCTCGCGAGGCCGCTCGCCCGCCGGTGACGTTTGAAATATGAGGTTGAGATATTCGAGATTTGAACTCTCCCAACCTCGTCCCACCCAATGACAACGCCCGGACTTTCGTTCGGGCTTTTTCTTTGGGTTGGACTTCGCTTGCAATCCTAGTAGCACGCCGCAAGAAACACTCTATGAAACAGCCAGAATGAGCTCAGAGACGGAAAATAAGCCCCAAAGCATCCTCTTCGTGTGCACCGGAAACACCTGCCGGTCGCCCATGGCCGAGGCGATTCTGCGCGAACGGCTGGGTCCAGACTCGCCGCTGTTCGTCCACTCCGCCGGGGTCAGCAGCATGGGCGGTTCGCTGATCAGCCCCGAAGCCGTGCTCGTTCTCGGCGAAATCGGCATCGACGCGCGCGACCATCTCAGCAGCCCAGTCATGATCGAGGCGCTCGAGGACGCGGCCCACGTAGTCTGCATGACCGCCGGTCACGCCATGATTCTCAACCAGATTTTCCCCGAGACGGCCCACAAAGTCCGTCTCATGCACTCGTTCGGGATGGACAACCCGACCAAAGACGTGCTCGACCCGGTCGGTGGCTCCCTCGACGTCTACCGCCACACCCGCGATGAACTCGACGGCGCCATCGCCGACCTCATTTTAACCCTGCGTGAAAACGGCGAACTCGGAACCATTCCTGGCACCACCCCCGCCACCCCCGCCACCCCCGCAAACCCCGAAAAGACAAGACCCATGAAAGTTGCCCTAGGATCCGACCACGGTGGATTTGAACTCAAAGAAAAGCTCGTTGAAAAACTGCGCGCCCGCGGCCTCGACGTCCAAGACGTGGGCACCTTCAGTTCCGAATCCGTCGACTACCCCGACATCGCCTCCGACGTTGCCAGCAAAGTTTCCGACGGCGACGTCGATTCTGGCATCCTCGTCTGCACCACCGGTATTGGCATGAGCATCACCGCCAACAAATTTCCCCGCGTCCGCGCCGCGCTGTGCTTCTCGCCGCACCTCGCGCGCATGTCCCGAACCCACAACAACGCCAACGTGCTCGCCCTGCCCGGCGACCAAATCTCCGAAGGCGATGTCGACGGGATCATCAACGAATGGTTCCAAGCCGAGTTCGAAGGCGGACGCCACGAACGCCGGGTCAACAAAATCGACCGCGCCATGGCCGAACACCACGAACCGCTGATCGTCAAAGACGTCGATCCCGAAATCTACGAGGTCCTGCGCAACGAAAGCGAACGCCAACATCACAACATCGAGCTGATCGCGTCCGAAAACTGCGCCTCCGCCGCCGTCCGCGAAGCCAACGGCTCCCTGCTCACCAACAAATACGCCGAAGGCTACCCCGGCAAACGCTGGTACAACGGCTGCGAACACGTCGATGTCGCCGAACAACTCGCCATCGACCGCGCCAAAAAAATCTTCGGCGCCGAACACGCCAACGTGCAGCCGCACTCCGGCTCCGGCGCCAACATGGCCGTCTACTTCGCCTGCCTGAAAGAAGGCGACACCATCCTCTCCATGTCGCTCGCCCACGGCGGCCACCTCACCCACGGCATGGCCCTGAACTTCTCCGGACGCCTGTTCAATATCGTCCACTACGGCGTCGACAAAGAATCCGAACGCCTCGACTACGACGTGATCGAAAAACTCGCCATCGAGAACAAACCCAAGCTCATCCTCTGCGGTGCCAGCGCCTACCCGCGCATCATCGACTTCGAACGCCTGCGCGCCATCGCCGACAAAGTCGACGCCATGATCATGGCCGATATCGCGCACATCGCCGGCCTCGTCGCCGCCGGACTCCACCCGAACCCAGTGCCGCACTGCGAGTTCGTGACCACCACCACGCACAAGACCCTGCGCGGTCCGCGCGGCGGCCTGATCATGTGCCGCAAAGAGTTCGCCAAAGAAATCGATAAACAAATCTTCCCCGGCACCCAGGGCGGACCGCTAATGCACACCATCGCCGCCAAGGCCGTGTGCTTCCACGAAGCGCTGCAACCCGACTTCAAAGGCTATCAGGAACAAGTCCTGAAAAACGCCCAAGCCCTCGCGTCCGGTCTCGAACAAGGCGGCTTGCGCATCGTCTCCGGCGGCACCGACAACCATCTCATGCTGGTCGATTTAAACCCGATCGACGTCACCGGCAAAGACGCCGCCACCTGGCTTGACGAGGCGCTGATCACAGTCAACAAAAACGCCATCCCCTTCGACGACAAAAGCCCTTTTGTCACCAGCGGCATCCGCGTCGGCTCCCCCGCCGTCACCACCCGCGGCATGAAGGAACCCGAGATGCAACGCATCGCCCAACTGATCTGCCGTGTGCTCAACAGCAAAGGCGACGCCAAGGTCATCGACGAAGTTCGCGAGGATGTCATCGCGCTCACCAGCGGTTTTCCCGTTCCCTGAGTGTCATCGAATGTAGCACGGAGTTGCACTCCGTGTTCGTGGGGCGGATTTGAAATCCGCCGATGCAGCGCGTTGGCTTGCATAACAAAGAGTTCCCACGCGCCCCGTTTCTCGGTACAATGTGGGCATGGAAGCCACACGCCGGCGTTTTCTCGCCACCTCATCTGTCGCCTCACTCTCAACCTTCGCCGCCCCGAACCTGCTGCTTGGAGAAACCCCTGGCGCGAACGAACGGCTGCGCGTCGCCGTCATGGGACTCTCGCGCGGCCAGAAGCATATCAGCTATTTCCAAGACGTGCCCAACGTCGAAGTGGTCGCGGTTTGTGATGTCGACGCAAACCGTATGGCCGCCGCCGCAAAGCTCGGTGCGAAGAAACAGAAGAATGCGCCGCGCCAAGAAGGCGACATCCGCAAGTTGATCGAGGACCCGGAGATCGACGCGATCTCCATTGCCGCGCCGAACTTCTGGCACGCGCCCGCCACCATTCTCGCCTGCCAAGCCGGTAAGCATGTGTACGTCGAGAAACCGGGCAGCCACAACCCGCACGAGGCGGCGCGCATGGTCGCCGTGGCCAAAGAAACCAAACGCCTGGTGCAGATGGGCACCCAGCGGCGCAGCTACCCGAGCTTCATCGAAGGTATCCAGAAACTCCGCGAAGGCGCGATCGGCAAACTGCGCTACGCCCGCTGCTGGTACACCAACACCCGCCCGTCGATCGGACGCGGCAAAGTCGGCGAACCGCCCGCGCATCTCGACTGGACCTTGTGGCAGGGCCCCGTTCCCGAACGCGCTTACAAATCCAACTTGGTCCACTATAACTGGCACTGGCATTGGGCTTACGGCGGCGGCGAGATGGCCAACAACGGCGTTCACTCCCTCGACATCGCGCGCTGGGCGCTGGACGTCGATGTGCCGCAACGCGTGACCTGCGGGGGAGGGCGCTACCACTTTGATGACGACCAAGAAACGCCCGACACGATCAACGCCGCGTTCGACTTTGGCGAGGTGGGCATCACCTGGGAGAGCAGCAGCCACCACCGCCGCAAGCCGGAGAATCTCCCTGCGGTGCGCGTCTACGGCGACGGCGGCATGCTCGAATTCACCTCCGATCATTATCGGATCTTCGACAAGGACGGCAAAGAGACCAGCGCCAATCTCAGGAAGCAAAGCCAGGTTTCGCACTTCGCCAACTTCGTCGACGCCATCCGCGACGGCAAAGCCCTGAACCAGCCAATCGACGACGCGCAGAAGAGCACCATGCTGTGCCACTACGCCAACATCGCCTACCGCACCGACGGCGCTTGCGACATCGCGCCGGGTTCGGGGCGTATCAAAGGCCTCCAGGTCAGCCAACCGCTTTGGACACGTGCTTATCGCGATGGCTGGGTAATCTAATAACTTTCTCGAACGGAACGATGACCACTCACTTTTCGCTAGCCAAGCGACGGTCTACAAACATCGCCCACAGCCGGCCACCGGTCCTTGCGCTCGGATTTGGAGACTACTCAGGAAGGGCGTCAAGGCTCAAGTCACTGGCTGGTCCGTCTTCGACCACTGCCTCGCTGGACTGATAAGTCCTCTGGCCACTTTTATCGATAGAGCATGTCTTGCAAGCCTCAGTTGGAATCTGGTCCTTGATTAAGTGTGTGTACAGTTGCCTGAATTCCGTAATCCCCAACCATTCATTCGGCAAAGTTTCCCCAAGGTACGTCGTATCGGCATCGGTCTTAGTGTTTTTGTATTCGATGTGGGGACCATGATCATGTTTGTCAAAGATCACTTCGTAATATCCGATCTTTTTAACTTTCAGATGGCATCTGAAGTCTGTAGACGCGTCCTCTAGGATTTGAGCATCAGTAAAAAGTACGCGTGCCATAGCCTGCCGTTCTGCGCAAATGCAGTATCTGTCGTCGGGAGTGTGCAACAGTTGTTGCACATCCTTTCTGCGCTGGAGTAAAAGGCGGAACAGCGACCCAAAACTCGCAGTGTCACCAGTGTTGTAGTAGCCAAAAAATTGGCACGATGAACTAGTCTGAGGATGTCCATTTAGTTTCGCACAGATGCTGCGTTCCTCCTTGGCAATGAGCTTCATTAATACTGTAATTCTTTTGTTAATCATTTTCTTTTTGTTTCCTTTCTTAGGTTCCCTTAAGGCTTCGGGGAGTTCCGAGATGCCCTGCGTGGGGTTTACCAAGTTAGACGTTTGGGATCGAAAGATGATTCAAATAAAACTGAAAAAAATACCAGATACTTCATCCCATGGAACCTGTTTGGCTTCTAATGATTTTCTAGACGCGCCCCGCCCCTCACGGCGGTAATTTTTAATGTAAATCTAATTCTTTCGAGATTGTTCGGATCTCGCCTAGGAGAAGCCGCGTTGAGGGGCCGCGAAGCTGGCTTGGCAATTTCCATTTGGGAGCCAACGGCTGAACGCATGTTTGGCGTTCAACAAGGTGTAGGAGCTTGGAGCGTTTAAACATTAGGGCCGGAGGCCGCTGGTGGATTAAGAACGCACTGAATTTGGGGTAGCGGATCTCACTTGTATTCCTCTCCATTTTGACTGCGCGCGACCGAACCCAGCCACTGCTCGAGCGCCTTCTGCATCTTGGCGGTGCGTTCGAGCTGGCTCGCGACGAGGTCCTGCTCGGCCAAGCCGGCTTCGGGGTTGTAGAGTTCGAGTCTGGTCTTTCCCTTGGACTCGATTCGGTGGAGTTTCGAGTTCCCAACGATCCACGCGCCGTGTCTGGGGAAGCAATCCAACGGGAACTGGTGTTTGATCACGGCGGCGTCGGCTTGCAGGCGCTCGGCTGGACGGGTGTGGCTTAGTGGCGGCTTGGTCGGCGAGCAGTTCCTCCATCCACCGTTCGATCGGAGCGCCATTCCCGCCGATCCGGAAGTCCGAAAAGCCGAGTGGCGGACGCGCGGTAGTCGTGTCGATCATGTTGTCGCCGATGAGCGTGGCGTATGTTGCACTCACGGGGCGTTTGCCATAGAGTGGCAGAAGCTTGCCAACCTATGGCAGAACCTTGCCACACTATGGCAGACCTTTGCCATAATGCCCGGAGGCCGCTTGTGGATTTCACATTTCGCATTTCAGATATTTCAGATTTAAAATGCACTCGGGAATCGGGTCCGACGCCCGGAGTGACGATCACCAGCCGAAGTCGATGTTTGGGTCTTTCTCTCGCGCGTGCTCGTCTCCCCAGTCGATGTCCTTGACCCAGTCCGGTTCGTTCTCGCTTGCCAGCTCAACCTTGGGATCGTTCCCGGTCCTGGCAAATAAATAGGAACAAAGAAGCGCGGCGTATCCGATGGCCGCCAGACTCTGGAGAACAGTGGCGATCTGGGCGAGATAAACTCCGCACATCCAAAGGAAGACAGCGGTCATGCCAAGCGGCAACAAAATCTTCACCAATGCCGTTTTGAGAATCTTTGCATGCAGCCGCCGAACCTCCGCCATGTCGGCGGGACCAAAACGCTCGGCGATCAACTGGCTGACGGTTTCGGCTTGTTCGGCACGTACCTTAAAACGCGCGCCCCCGATCGCAACCGCGATCAAGGGGTGGGACTGCAAGGTGTGGTCATCTTTGACCCGCACCTCGTAGTCCAGTTGGCTGAGGTGCAGGCGTGTTTGGTTAGGTCGAACCGGTTGTCGAAGGTCCAGACCGTCACCCAGTCGGCGGCTCGATCATCCAAACTGTCGAGAACGCCACTCACCAGCAACCCTTCTTTATCCGTCACCATGCCGAGGCCTAGCAAATCCCCGAACGACCTTCAACCGGGTTCGAACCATGGCGACTTTCTGCCCATAGGATCGTTGCACCTCGTGGCCTTCGACTTCCCTTGTCGCGCAAGACGAGCACTGCTCGGCATCCCGTTCCGACCCGAATTCCCCAACCGGCGGTTTGATCGCTTTGAGCGATTGTGGGGTTCGGTCGCGACGCGTAAAAACGTTGGTTCCACCAAAAGTTGCACGTGAAATGCCCTTTTTAGCGACAAAGACTTGCACTTGCTTTTAGCCTGTGCATACCAACGCGAAATGTCCGGATTCTTTGCCATAAAACAGGGCCTCGACCTCTCTTTGGAGGGGAAACCTTCAGGGGAAATCGTGGACGTGTCCAAAACCGACCGCATTATTTTGCATCCCAGCGAGTTCACCCGCGCCAAGCCGCGCCTTGAAGTTGCGCCGGGAGACAAGGTCAAAAAAGGAACCGTCCTTTACTACGACAAACGAAATCCGGCGTTCAAGTACCGCTCGCCGGTGGCCGGTACGATCAAGGACATTGTTCTTGGCGCGCGGCGTAGCCTGCAAGAGATCCACATTGATGTCTCCGGTCGCGCGGTGGAAAAATTGCCGAGTTTCAGTGCCGATGCGCTGTTGTCCGCCGACCGCACCGAACTGCTCAACCTGCTTTCCGGAACCGGACTGCTCAGCTTGTTGACCGAACGCCCGTTTTCGCGTCCGGCGACGGTGAACACCACGCCCAAATCCATTTTCGTCAACGGCATGGCCAACGCGCCGTTCCGCCCGGATCCCAATATCGTGCTGCAAGGCCGCGAGGTCGAGTTCGCCGCCGGACTCGCCGCGCTGAAGCGGTTGACGCTCGGCCCGGTGCACCTCTGCCTCGACGCTGACGAGACTGCGACCAACAGCGCGTTGACCGCCGCCAAAGGCGTGGAGATCAGCTATTTCTCCGGACCGCATCCGTCCGGCAACACCAGCACACACATCCACCATCTCGATCCAATTTTCCCCGGTGATGTGGTCTGGGCCATCAATGCCTGCGACCTCGTGCAAATCGGCGAACTGCTGACCACCGGCCAAGTGCCCTCCACCAAGGTGATCATGGCCGCCGGCCCCGGACTCTCGCCGGAAGCGCGCCGCTACTATAAGGTGGCCATCGGCCAGCCAATCTCCTCCTTCCTCGGCGAAGCGTTCGTGCCCGACACTGAAGCGCGTATTGTCGATGGCGACGTGTTCTGCGGCACCCCGGTAACCGTCGACTCTGGGGTTCGCACCCACACCCGCGGACTCACGGTGCTGTCCGAAGACCGCGAACGCCACCTGCTCGGTTGGATGATGCCAGGCTACGACAAATTTTCGACCTTCCGCACCTATATGTCGAGTTGGTTCGGCGCCGGACGCGATTGGAACATGGGCACGAGCCGCAATGGCAGCCACCGTTCGATGGTGCTGACCGGCATCTACGATAAATATGTGCCTCTCGACATCATGGTCGACTCGCTTTCTCGCGCCTGCATCGGTCACGATACCGATGACGCCATCCGCCATGGCATTCTTGGCACCGACCCCGAAGACTTCGCTCTGTGTTCGGTGGTCTGCCCGTCCAAAACAGATTTTTGTGAAATCATTCGCAAGGGCCTTGCCGAGATTGAAGCCGAAGGTCTGTAACGACGACAGCCCGTTCACGAACCCTTTCTGATGAAATTTCTCCTCCACCAACTCGAGGCTCTCGAACCCCACTTCAAACCAGGTGGAAAGTTCGAAAAGCTCTATCCGATTTTTGAAGCCGGCGACACCTTTCTGTTCAGCCCGGCGGACACCACCAAAGGCAGCACCCACGTGCGCGACGCGATCGACCTCAAACGGGTCATGATCATGGTCGTGGTCGCGCTGATCCCTTGCACCTTGTTCGGCATCTGGAACGCCGGTCATCAGTATCTTTACGTCAACCAGATCGAGTCCGTGCTACCGCCGTTTCTCGACGCGATGTTCCACGGTTCGCTCATTGTGCTTCCAATTATTTTCGTCTCCTACGCGGTTGGCGGGCTATGGGAGGTGTTGTTTTGTGTGATTCGAAAACACGAGATCAACGAGGGCTTTCTAGTCACCGGCTTATTGTTTCCGCTGACCCTGCCGCCCACGATTCCGCTGTGGCAGGTTGCGGTCGGCATCTCGTTCGGGGTGGTGATTGGTAAAGAGATTTTTGGTGGCACCGGCTTCAACGTGCTGAACCCCGCCCTGACCGCGCGCGCCTTTCTGTTCTTTGCCTACCCGGTGCAAATCTCCGGCGACGTCTGGACCAAACTGGTCGATGGTGGCTCCCCGCTCGCCGGCTGGTCTTCCGCCACCCCGCTTTCCGTGGCCAGCGCCTCGCTGCCCGGTGGTGCTGACACCGTGCTGGCCGATTTGAATTCTGCCGGCTACACCTTCATGAGCATGTTCAATGGCATGGAAGGAGGTTCGATCGGAGAGACCGCTGTGATCCCCATTTTAATCGGCTTGGTGATCTTGTTAATCACCGGTATCGCCTCTTGGCGCATTATGATCGCCGGTGTGATCGGGCTGGTCGTCACCGGCCTGCTGATGAACGGCGTCGGGCTGATGGACGATGGCTTCAAGGCCTTCTGCCACCTGCCGTTCTGGTACCATTTTGTGATGGGCAGTTTCCTGTTCGGCATTGTGTTCATGGCGACCGACCCGGTGTCGGCCGCCGCGACCAACGAGGGGAAATGGATTTACGGCTTCTTGATCGGCTTCCTCACCGTGATCATCCGGGTGGCCAACCCGGCCTACGCGGAAGGCGTGATGCTCAGCATTTTGTTCATGAATGTGATGGCGCCGCTGATTGATTGGTTCGTAGTCGAACGCCATCTCAAACGCCGCAACGCCAAGATCGGGGAGTTCAGTTATGCCAGCTAACGACGACGTGAATTGGCCGGACCAACGCGAGTCCGGCGTAAAAACCGAGAAGAAGAAAGGCGACAAGCCGCCCGCGGATAAGAAGGCCACCGCCGAGGCTCTGCGCACCCTGGTGTTCGCCGCCGTGACCTGCCTGATTGTCAGTGCGTTGCTCGCCACCGCCTTTGTCGCGCTCAAGCCCTTGGCCGACGCCAACGAACGCGCGTTCCGGCAACAAAACGTGATCAGCGCCTTCGGCTACCAAGTTGAAAAAAGCGCCTCGGGGGAAGAAGCGCCGGACTACTATGTCGGTACCATGTTGCGTGACGAGGTGGATGACACCTTCGCCAAGCATGTCAAAACCATGGTGATCGATGCGGAGTCTGGCAAAATCATCGAGGGAGCCATGCCTGGCGACAAGGCGCTGAAGCAACGATTTAAGGAAAAGTCCGCCTTACCTCTTTACGCTTGGTACGACGACCTTGCCCTGGCCGACGAACAGGCAGCGCAAGCCTACGTGATCCCGATCAGCGGCTACGGACTCTGGGGGACCATTTACGGATATCTCGGCGTCGAAGTCGACCTGAAGACCATCCGCGCCATCACCTTCTACAAACACAAGGAAACCGCCGGTCTTGGTGGTGAAATTGACAAAGAATGGTTTACTAAGCAATTTGTGGGTAAAAAGATCCGCTACCCCAGCGGTGGAATTGCCGACTTCGAGGTCGTGAAGGCTAAGAAAGAGAAAGACTTGCTCGCCAACCCCTATGCGGTCGGTGGTATCTCCGCCGCGACGATCACCGGCGACGGGGTTGAAAAGTTCCTCGTCGAGGACACCAAGCGCTTCGAACCCTATTTTCAAAAGATTCTCGCGGCTAACGCTGCTCCCTGAGCTCATGAAAAGTACGAAACAAATTCTCACCGATCCGCTCTCGGACGATAACCCGATTACGGTGCAGATGCTTGGCATCTGCTCTGCCCTCGCGGTGACCAGCAGCATGAAGCCAGCGGTTATCATGAGCATCGCGGTGGTCGCGGTGATGTGCTTCTCCAGCACGGTCATCTCCTGCATCCGGAAAATCATCCCTTTCAAGATCCGGATTATCGTGCAGATGCTGGTGATCGCCTCGGCGGTGACGATGGTTGAGTTCGTGCTCAAAGCGCTCGACTATGACGCCTACCGCTTGCTCAGTGTGTTTGTGGCGCTGATCGTCACTAACTGTATCGTCATGGGCCGAACCGAAGGCTTCGCGCTCGCCAATCCGCCGTTGCCCTCGTTTCTCGACGCGCTCGGCAACGCGTTTGGGTACAGCGTGATCCTGATCATCGTTGGCTCCCTGCGCGAAATTCTCGGCGCCGGCGAATGGTATGGCATCAGTTTGTTCGGCGAGAACTACCCCGGCAACGGACTCGCCGCCTTGCCCGTGGGCGCGTTCATCATCATCGGCCTGATTATCTGGGTGCAACGCACCATCTCGAAGGACCTCGTTGAGGAGACAAACTAATGACCTTGTTCGAACCCCTTCTTGGAAATTACGTGATCGATATGATCAGTCTCGCGGTGAAGGCCATCTTCGTCGAGAACATGGTCTTGGCCTTCTTTCTCGGCATGTGCTCCTTCCTCGGCGTGTCCAAACGCGTCGGCACCGCCCTCGGACTCGGCATGGCCGTCATCCTTGTGCTCGGCGTCACCTGCCCGCTCAACTGGCTGATCAACAAAATGTTCTTGTCCGACGAAGCCTGGCTTTGGGGCATGCTCGGCTTGGAGATCGATTTGTCCTTTTTGCAGCTCATTTGTTTCATCGCCGTGATCGCCTCGACGGTTCAGGTGTTGGAGATGGTCTTGGATAAATTCTTCCCGCCGCTCTACAATTCACTCGGCATCTTTTTGCCGCTGATCACCGTGAACTGCGCCATTCTCGGCGGTTCGTTGTTCATGATGGAACGCGAGTACAATCTCGTTGAGTCGACCGTGTTCGGCTTCGGTTCGGGCATTGGTTTCTTCCTCGCCATCGGCGGTCTCGCCGCGATCCGCCAGCGCCTCCGCTACTCCAATGTGCCCGACGGTCTGCGTGGACTCGGCATGGCGTTCATTCTCACCGGCCTCATGGCGATCGGGTTCATGGCCTTCGGCGGCATCAAACTCTAAACGCTGCTCACTCGAAAACTTGTAAGTCCGACCCGCCGCAGACGATTTCTTTACACGAGAAACTATTATGCTGACTATCCTCCTTGCCATCATCACCTTCACTGCGATCATCCTCGCTATGGTCTATGGTCTCAACGTGTTGAGCACCAAATTGTCCCCAGGTGGAACCGTGACCATCAACATCAACGACGGGAAGAAAATCCTCGAAGTCGAGCCGGGCGCGACCCTGCTGAGCGTGTTGTCCAACGAGTCGGTTTTCTTGCCTTCCGCTTGCGGCGGCGGTGGCACCTGCGCCATGTGCAAATGCGAAGTGCACGAGGGCGGCGGCGAAATTCTCGCCACCGAACTCGGCCACGTCACCAAGGCCGAACGCAAAGATGGCGTTCGCCTCAGCTGCCAACTCAAGGTCAAAGAGGACATGAAAGTACACGTCGAGGACGAGATTCTCGAGATCAAGAAGTTTGACTGTACTGTGGTGTCCAATGAAAACGTCGCCACCTTCATCAAGGAACTGGTGCTCAAACTGCCAGAGGGCGTCGACCTCAACTTCAAAGCCGGCGGTTACATCCAGATCGACATCCCGAAGTACGACATCCAGTTTCCTAGCTTCGAGATTGAAGAAGAATACCGCGGCGACTGGGACAAGTACGATCTCTGGCAGTATGGTCTCAACAACAAAGAACCGTGTTTCCGCGCCTACTCGATGGCCAACCACCCGGCCGAGGGCAACATTGTGATGCTCAACGTGCGCATCGCCACGCCGCCGCGTAGCGCTCCGAACGCCCCGCCCGGCGTCGCCTCCACCTACATCTTCGACTTAAAGCCGGGCGACCCGGTCGTGGTCAGTGGTCCCTACGGTGAGTTCTTCGCCAAGGACACCAAGCGCGAAATGTGCTACATCGGCGGCGGTGCCGGTATGGCCCCGATGCGCAGTCACATCTTCGACCTGTTTGACACCCAAGAAACCGACCGCACCGTCACGTTCTGGTACGGTGGTCGTTCGGTGCGCGAGTTGTTCTATGAAGATGACTTCAATTCCATCGCCAAGCGCTTCCCCAACTTCACCTGGACGATTGGTCTCAGCGAGCCGCAACCGGAAGACAACTGGAAGGGGCCGGTGGGCTATATCCACCAAGTCTGCCTCGATGAATATCTGCTGAACCATCCCGATCCGACCGAGATCGAATACTATCTTTGTGGTCCGCCGATGATGATCGCGGCCGTAAAACGAATGCTCGACGATCTCGGGGTCGAACCCGAAATGATCGCCTACGACGAGTTCGGTTAAGAATCCGTGCTCATAGAAAAGCCGCGCACTGCGCGGCTTTTTTTGTGTTCGGTTGAGAGAGCCTGCAGGGGCATCCGAATGGATCAGCAGGTCGTCAGAATGGTGAGTGAAAAGGCAACTTGTGGTCATGGGCTCGACTCGGCTTCGCGCATCTGGCAGTTCGTTTCCGAACGCGAGATGGGATCGGGTCCGGTCGCGAGGTTGATCTATTCGTTCACCGTCCGCCGCCTTGCAAATTTATCACGGCGTACAAAAATTGGGTAGTTGACCCGCGACCGAGGTGATTGGAATGCAGCGCATGGATATCGTGGTTGAAGGCTTGTCCAACCGCGACCGTTTCTTTCATTCGTTGAAGTAGAGCTATTTGGCTTTCAAGCCGATCGCATGCCAGACGTTCACCGCCGGACGGGGCATGACAGTCTCAACGCCGCCGGGCCAAGTGATGACCATGCGGTCGACCACCTTCGCCGAACCCAGTCCGACGTGCACCTCGGTTGGTTGCTGTGATTTGTAAGAGTCACCGGACACAACCACTTTGCGTACATGAAAGGCACTGCCGTCGCGCGCGCTGCCGAACACATCCACGCGCGCGCCCTGCGGTTGGTGTTTGGGACCAATGCCGAGTTGCAGTCCAATCCAGTTGTTACCGCCGCGCAAGGTTCCTTTGTTTTGTATGACCCAGCAACGGGCGGGCGCGAGTTCGGGGCGGTTTTGGAACGAGAAGCCGCTCGTGCCACCCTCCTCGGTGAGGATCAAGTCGACATTGCCGTCGCGGTCCAAGTCGCTGGCGACCAAGCAACGCGCGTCGTGGGTGTAACCAAGGTCGAGCAGGAAGCCGTGTTCAGCGAACGACTGCCCGGCGTCGTTGAGCAGCAGCGCGTTGGCCTGAAAACCGTCCCATGAGACGCGGTCGAGCGGTCCGAGGCGGGCGAGGTAGGGCTTGAACGAGGCCGCCTCCTGGAGGGCTGCGCCGTGACGCACGTCGCTACACCAGAAGTGAGTGCAGTAGTCGCGGGTCGAGTCGCCGCTGATGTGTCCGTTGGCGACGTACAGGTCTTCGTCGCGGTCGTTGTCGATGTCGAACGCGACCGTGCCCCAACTCCAACCGGTGCGCGCGACCGCGTCCGAGAAGGGGGCGTTGGCGTAGCGCAGGCTGTTGCCGCCGAGAAACATCCGGTTGCCATAACCCATCGCGCCGCGCATCGGGTCGGCGAGTCCGCCGTCGCGTGAGGCCATCGCATTCAGCCGGCGGGCCGTCGTCGAACCCATGCCGGTGGTGAACACGTCGAGTTTTCCGTCGCGGTTGAAATCGGCCATCGCGTGCGCCATGCCGAAGCAGGCGGAGTCGCCGCGTGCGGGCAGGGCCGTCTCGGTGATGTCGGTGAAGCGCCCGCCGTCGTTGCGGAACACATCCGAGCCGGCGAAGTCGCTGACCATCCACAGGTCGAGATCATGGTCGTCATCCAAGTCCACCAGCGAGGCGCTGTAGGTGCGGCGCGCGGCTTTGGTGGCCAGTCCGGACGCGTCGGTGATGTCGGTGAATGCGCCTCCGCCATCGTTGCGCAGCAGGGCGTTCGGCGGCGCGTCCAGCGCGTCGTGATAGACCTCGGGCATGCGTTCGTAGGGCGACAACCACTGGCCGGCGAATAGATCCAGATCGCCGTCGCCGTCGATGTCGCCAGCGCTCAGGCAATAGATGTTGCGCATTCGTGGCAAGCCGCCGTCCCGAACCAGCAACTCCGCCGGACCTGAAAAGCCACCGCTGCCATCCGCGTCGCCAGCGATTATCACCAGTTCGCCGTTGGCTCGGTTGCCGACCAGATCGAGAACGCGGTCGCCGGTGAAGTCGGCGAAAACGAGTGCGTCGAGCGCGTCACCGTCGGCTTGCAGGCTGTCGGAGAGCGGCACCGACTCGAATTTGAACCCGCCTTGGTTCATAAACCGGCGGTTGATATTGCCGATGGCAAAATCCGGCAGGGCGTCGCCGTCGAGGTCCGCGCAGGCGAGTCCGCCAAGGGTTGGCCGGACCGGCGCCGCAGTTTTGGCTGCGGAGGTCTGATAGGCCACGACGAACGCGGGCGGGCCGCTGCGTTCGGTGCGTTCCCCATCGATCCAACGTAGGGAATGGGGGGCCTCGGGCGCGTCCGCAGACCACTTCACCGCAAAGCGCCCGCGCAGGCGTAGCCGCCGTTCGCCCTGTTTGGCGTGGATGTTGCAGCGGACAACCGACTCGAACCCGCCTCCGGGCAACTCGCAGACCGATTCCTGATGCCAGTCGCTGTGTGCAATCTTGATGCCGAGGGTGTCGATACGCTCCAGCATTTTGCGCGCCTGTTCGCTGGTGATCGCCCGCCCTGGTTTTAGTTCGGCGCGCGCAATGCCATGTTCCAGACGGCTGCGAAGCCTCTGCAAGGGCGGGATGATCGGGGTGATCGGGGTGATCGGGGTGATCGAGGTGGTCGAGGTGGTTGGACGGTTGGTGCTTGTCCCCGCCGGTCCAATGCGTCCAAGGCCCGCGAGGAGGGCGGCAAAAGCTTCCGGGCTGTGCTTGCCGGTGCGCAAGCGATCCCAATGCGGGACAATCCATGCCTCCTCAAACGTTCGCGCCCATTGCTCCTCCGGGAATTGCTCGACAACGTCGTCGGCAGGTACAGGAATGCTACGTTCTCCGCATCCAGCGGACAACCACAGCAAGCCAAGCAACAGGGTGATGAAACGCCACTCGCGATGCAACCAGTTCATCATTGGGCCATCGTACCACGTCCGGCCCGCAGATTGAACCCCAGAAATTATAATGCCCCCGGGGCTCTAGGCACGCCGGGGGACTTGGAGGGGTTTGGTTGGTTGCTATTCTTGAAAAAGGTGCCTCCGGGGCTCTAGGCACGCCGGAGGACTTTGGAGGGGTTTGGTTGGTTGCTATTCTTGAAAAAGGTGCCTTCGGGGCTCTAGGCACGCCGAAGGACTTTGGAGGGGTTTGGTTGGTTGCTATTCTTGAAAAAGGTGCCTTCGGGGCTCTAGGCACGCCGAAGGACTTTGGAGGTTTGGTTGGTTGCTATTCTAAAAGTCTACTTCTGCCGACTACCTTTCGGTGGAGATGGCGGTTCCTTACGCGGTCATCATTTCGTAGGAGTCAGCTTCGTGGATGCGGGCTTCGTCTTCCATCATGTTGCGCAGCTTGTCGACGGCGGCATTTTGGATCTGGCGAACGCGTTCGCGGGTGATTTGAAAACGTTCGCCGACCGATTCGAGGGTTTCCACTTCAGCACCTTCGAGGCCGTAGCGGTATTTCAAAATCGCCTTCTCGCGATCTTCGAGAGATTCCATGTGGCGGAACATACTGTCCTTCTTCTGCATCGCGTTGATCTCCTGGTAGGGGGTCAACGAGCGGTCGTCGCCGATGATGTCCGAGTAGGAGCCGCCGTCATCTTCGCCGATCGGGGCGTCGAGGGAGGTGGGGCGGGTGGAGACAAACTTCCAGTGGGCGATCATGCCGGCGCTGACGTTCATCCGGGCGCCGATCTCGTCGTTGGTCGGATTGCGTCCGAGGCGCTCGGCGAGGTCGATGGTGATGGTGCGCATCTTGGAAATTTTGTCGACCAAGTGGGCCGGGAGGCGGATGGTTTTCGACTGGTTGGCCAAAGCGCGTTTGATCGATTGTTTGATCCACCAGCTGCCGTAGGTGCTGAGCTTGCCGCCCTTGTTCGGGTCGAAGCGTTCTACTGCTTTGATCAGGCCGATGTTGCCTTCGGAAATCAGGTCGAGGAGGGGAAGGCCGATGCCCATGTAGCCTTGGGCGATTTTCACCACGAGGCGGAGGTTGGCTTTGATCATGTGCTCACGGGCCGCTTCGTCACCCTCTGCGATGCGGGCGGCGAGGACGATCTCCTCTTGCTTGCTGAGGAGCGGAGTTTTCGAGATCTCGTTGAGATATGCTTTGATTGCTTTGTCGTTTTTCATGAGCCGGTCGCCCTGTCTTTGGTGGTAAAGTGTTAGCCAGTTTTTGTTTGACTAAGTACATAGCAACTTCGATGCCAACTTTTGATAAGGGCTCTGTCTTTTCCTTCCGTTGGTGCTTTTTTTTCGGTTAAACTGCTTGAAATTAGGCGTTTACGTTTTTCGGAAAAATTCCAAACTTCCATTTGATTTCCAATAATGACGTGTTTGCTTGCACGCCAATTGTCCTACTAGGGACAGTTTCGCAAAACTGATTCGCGAAAGACCCTATTGATCAAGCGCCGTCTGGGCTGCTTCGCTTTGGACGGGTAAAGAGGTATCCGAGTCCCGCTCCAAATCCTAATCCATGGAAAAAGCCCCACAGAAGGATGGCTAGTACGTGTTTTCCGTCGAGGAAGGAGGCGAGTAGTGGGTTTCCCCCTGGATGGTTTAGTACGCCTTCGGCTCCAACTCCATAACTACTATAATAGCAGAGCCCCCCTAGAGTGTACCCGAGGGTATGGAACAGGAACAGGATGCCGAGGCATTCCCAGAACCAGCAGAAGCGCCGCTGCAAGACCGCTAGCATGATCGGAGTCAATACCGCTAGGCCGAGGGCCGAACCCACGGTTTCGCCCAGCGTGCCGCGCAGGCTGAAGTAACAAACCGTCCAGATCATGGCAAAACAGAGGAAGGCGGGAACGAAGGCGGCATAAAAGCGCAGAAATTTACGCTCGCCGGGAACGAGTCGATGGATGAACAAGCCAGAGAGTAGCAGATAGGCAAGGGCGATGCTGCTATACAGCGCCAATTCGTGTTCGATTAAGCCGGTGGCCCAAATCGAATAGGCGAGGATCGACGCCACGCTGAACCCGAGGCCTCCGAGCAGCATGGCGACCGCGACGCGACGCGGTGACGAGGGGTGCCCGAGTACCGGAGACGGTTCGGCGTGCGCGGAAACCTGCGTGGGAGGATTCTCCATAACTCCAATGTAGCCTATTCGGCGAAATCGGACTAGATCGTAGTTCGTATGAATTTTTGCTCTAACTGCGGCTCCGACCGCATCGCCCAAGGCACGCCTGCCAACGATAACCGCCTGCGCTGGATCTGTCCGGCCTGCGAACGCATTTTCTATGACAACCCCAATGTGATCGTCGGCACGATTCCGGTCTGGGAAGGCAAGGTGCTGTTGTGCCGGCGCGCGATCCAACCGCGTCTGGGATTATGGACGCTGCCCGCCGGGTTTTTGGAGAACGCCGAGTCGGTGGAGGAGGGGGCGGTACGGGAAACGTTCGAGGAATCCGGTGCCAAGGTTAAGGTGGTTGCCTTGCACACGTTGTTTAATGTGCCGCAGGTCAATCAGGTGTACATGCTGTTCCTGGCCGAGATCGCCGCGCCCGAATTTCCCTTTGGTCCCGAGACCTCCGAGATCATGCTGGCGTCGCCGGACGAGATTCCCTGGGACGAGATGGCGTTCCAGTCGGTTCGTTTTGCGTTGGAGCGGTGGTGTGAGGATCCGGGCACGGCGCACCTGCCGCATCTGACCACGCATCCGGATGGGCGGAAATAGCGAGCGGTCGTTTTTTACGCGGGAGGGGTGATCGCACGGCGGCTCGGGAGGCCCCTCGCCCTCCAGAGACTATGGCAAAAACGTGCCATAGTATGGCAGACTCTTGCCACCCTATGGCAAACCTTTGCCATAGAAGGGCGAACTACTCGCCGAACAAATCCAGCTGTTCGCCGATGACTTTCTTGGCCTGTTTGCGCTTCTTGGCGATCTTGGGCAGGCCGGTTTCGGTGAACTCGTTGTCTTCGAGATTGTTGAGAATCTCGCGGGCGCGCGCGACCACCGGGGCGGGGAGACCGGCCAGCGCGGCGACTTGGATGCCGTAGCTTTTATCCGCCGAACCGGGCACGATCTTGCGCAGGAACACGATCTTGTCGCCGCTCTCTTTCACCAGCACGCTGTAGTTCTTCACGCCGGGCATGCTCTTCGCCAGATCGGTGAGTTCGTGATAGTGGGTGGCGAACAGGGTCTTGGCTTTCACCTCGGGCGTGGCGTGGAGATGTTCGGCTACGGCCCAGGCGATGCTGATGCCGTCGAAGGTGCTGGTGCCACGTCCGATCTCGTCGAGCACGAGCAGGCTCTTCTTGGTGGCGTTGTTGAGAATATTGGCGGTCTCCTGCATCTCGACCATGAACGTACTACGCCCGCGCGCGAGGTCGTCGCTGGCGCCGACGCGGGTGAACACCCGGTCGACCAAACCGATTTCGGCTTCGGTGGCGGGAATGAAGCTGCCGATCTGGGCCATGATCACGAGCAACGCGACTTGGCGAATGTAGGTGGACTTGCCGGCCATGTTGGGTCCGGTGATGATCAGCAGTTGGTCGGCGATGCCGTCGAGCAGGGTATCGTTGGGTACGAAGCGTTCGTTTTCCTCGAGTTGTTCGATCACCGGGTGGCGGCCTTCGACGATGCGCAGCAGGTCGCCATCGGAGAGCATCGGGCGAACGTAGCGCAGCGACAGCGCGCGTTCGGCAAAGCTGGCGAGAATGTCGATCTCGGCGATGGCGGCGGCGGTGCCTTGCAGGTCGCGTCCGCGGGTGACGACCTTGCTGCGGATATCGGTGAACAGTTCGTATTCGAGTTCGACCGCTTTGTCCTGCGCGCCGACAATCTTGCCTTCCCACTCTTTGAGTTCGGGCGTGATGTAGCGCTCGGCGTTGGCCATGGTCTGCTTGCGCTGGTAGCGTTCGGGAACTTTGTCCAAATGGGTTTTGGTGACTTCGATAAAGTAGCCGAACACGCGGTTGTGCCGGACCTTGAGTGAGCTGATGCCAGTCGCTTCTTGTTCCTGTTTCTGGAACGCGGCCAGCCAGTCGCGGCCGCTGGTGGCGGCGGCATTGTACTCGTCGAGCAGCTCGTTGTAACCTTGGCGGATGATGCCACCGTCTTTGACGGACACAGGAGGTTCGTCGACGATCGCGGTGTCGATCAGCTTGCGCAGGTCGGGCAAAGGATCGACGGCGGTGGCGAGTTCGGCGAGGCGACCGTCGACATGGCCTTCGAGCAGCGCGCGCAGGTGCGGCAGCGAGGCGAGCGAGACCGACACTTGGCGCAGGTCGCGCGCGTTGCCGGCGCCGGAAGTGAGGCGGGCGACCAGGCGTTCGAGGTCGCGGATGGCGCCGAGGGCTTCGCGCAGTTCGAGGTGGCGGGCGCGGTCGTCGACAAAGGTTTGCACGGCGTCGTGGCGTTCGAGGATGCCGGACAAGTCGGCCAGCGGGCGGACAATCCATTCGCGCAGGCGGCGGGCGCCCATCGCGGTTTTGGTGGTGTCGAGAACGCGCAGCAGGGTGGGGGCGCGGTGCCGGTCGGCGGTGGCGCGGGCTTCGACGAGTTCGAGGTTGGCGATGGTGGTCTCGTCGAGAATCAGGTAGTCGCCGGGATTACGTAGGCGCAACGGTTGAAGATGTTTGGCGTCGCGGCGCAACGCGCGGGTGACGTAATGCAGGACGCCGCCGGCCGCGCCGACTCCGGCGGCGTTGTGGTTCTTTTTCTTTTTGCCCTTTCCGCCCGAACCGACGCCAAAGCCTTCGAGGCTGTGGACGCCGTAGTGTTTGGTGAGTAGGTCTTGGGCCGAGTCGAGTTCGAACACCCAGTCGTCATGGGCGGTGAGCACGGTGCCGCGGCTGTTGCGGACCAGGTCGCCGAGCAGGCCGTCGTCGGCTTCCTCTTCGGGGACGATGCATTCGCTCGGGCTGTAGCGCATCAGGTTGTCCTCGATCGCGCCCGGGTCGGTCTCTTCTTCGATCCAGAACTCGCCGGTGGACAGGTCGAGCATGGCGAGTCCGAAGGTGTCGCCGACTTGCATGATGCCGGCGAGGAAATTGTTGCGCCGCGCATCGAGGACTTGTTCCTCCATCACGGTGCCGGGGGTGACGACGCGGGCGATAGCGCGTTTGACGATGCCCTTGGCCTGGGCCGGGTCTTCCACTTGTTCGGCGATGGCGACTTTCACCCCGGCGCGGACGAGTTTGGCGAGGTAGCCTTCGGCGGCGTGGTAGGGCACGCCGCACATGGGAATCTTGTTTCGTTTGGTGAGCGAGATGTCGAGAATCTCGGCGGCGCGCTTGGCGTCGTCGAAGAACATTTCGTAAAAGTCACCGAGCCGGAAAAACAGGATGGTGTCGTCGGACAGTTCCGCGCGCATGGCACGGTACTGCTTCATCATCGGGGTGACTTTAGCGGGTTTGGGGTCGTTGGATTTTGCCATGTTCGTGAGCCGCCGTTGTGGATGGGCGGGTCCGAACGCTAGCCCGAACGCGCGCGGGCTGGCAATGTCTTACGAGAGCGTATTCCTCTGAGAATCATCCAAGAGCCGCAGTGATTCTACCGAGCAATGAAACGCTGCATATAGCCCGTTTTGCCAGATGCCTTGGTCAGACTGTTCGATCTTTTCCGCGATCAACATTTGCAGCAACATCTTTCTGGTCTCGGATCGAAAGATGAGTTTCCCGTCGGAATCCGTCGCGAGAAAACCGCAAAGAGTATCAATAAGGCTCTGTGCAACTACCTTGAAAGGGCAACGCGTCTTTGGGTCTGGATTACAGGTGACGGATTCAAGGACTGAACAACCAACCCAGCACACAAGTTTATACGGATCTACTCGAACCTGATCTACCCCGTGATGGGCCAGATGCGAGACGTGCTGCGTAAGAGCTTTCAGCAGCAGCTTATCGATTTTAGGTAGCAAATCGCGTAGCGACTCATCGAAATCCGCGTTGATTGCGCCGATGAGTTGACCGACGGCTGCCAAGGCCTCCTTGGCCGTTCCCGCCATTAGTCCCAAGGCTGTTTAAATTTTGTCGCAAGGCACTCGCCCGATTCAAGGGCTTCCGCCAAGCGATCCGACATCCCGTTTGTGAAATTCAACTCACGGTTGAAATCGGGGTCTTCTTGGGCCTTGTCCACGAGAGACTCCCAAAGCTTTAAGAAAAGCTCTTTGTCGATAGTTAGCATTGCCGTAAAGTCCGCGAGTTCTTGCCCAGAGTCAAGAACTACTCGAGTTCGCCGTCGTCGTCGTAGTGTTCGAGTTCGCCGTCGTCTTCTTCTTCCTCCTCGGCGGCGGCTTCGTCGCCGTCTTCGAACACGGACTCGCGCAGGTCTTCCTCGGGAATGTTTTCCTTTTCGTGGATGATGTCTTCGACTTCCTTGTCGATGGCGAGAAGTTCATCGAGGTCGTCGACATCTTCAAAGTCGCGTTCGTCGTCGACGAACTCGTCTTCCGGATCATTGGAATAGACCTTGTCGATATCAAAACCGCGGTCTCGTCCCATCGTGTCTTCACCGAACATCATGAACTCATCTTCGTCGTGCATCTATATCTTCCGCGTCATTTTAACTGTGGTACTTTTGAGGATGCGGATTGCTGATTGATGTGCAAATCCTCGGCAAGGAAAAAGATGGAAAAAAAAAGAGGCGCGCTTTGAGCCGCGTCAACCTTGCCCAAACACCCGACAAACATTAGCTGTTGGCCAGCATGCGCCGCCTCCTTTTTTGTCTTTTATTTGCCCTCAGTTTTCCCCTTGGAACCACGGTTTTTGGCCAAGGATCACAAGATTGGGTCCATCGCCAAGGTCCGACGCGCAACGGCGTCGTGCCTTGGAACTCAACCTATCAGCCCGCCGCCGCCGATCGCGACTGGAAGCTCGGCGAACCCGTCTGGACCATCAAAGCGGGCTATGGCGGTGCCTCTCCGGTGCTCGCCGGGCACCACATCTATACCCTTGGCTGGCAAGACGGTCGTGAGTTTCTATAAACTCTAGCAGGCGGTTGATCTACTCGCAATGAACCCTCGCCTCCGCGCCGCCCTGTTGGTCACGACCCTGTTTCTTGCCGCCGTCGCGGTGTATCTCGTGGTCAGCCAAACGCGTCGCCAGCCGCGTCCGTTCGAAGGCGTACTTGATATCAACCAAGCCAGCGCGTCCGAACTGGACCGGGTTCCTTGGATGTCGCCGGATATGGCTGCGGGTATTGTCGCCGGACGGCCGTGGACGCGGATTGACGATCTGGTGCGCGTGTCCGGAATCGGTGACAAGACTTTGGAGAAAGTTCGGCCGTATCTGGAGATTGGCAACTAAGCGACCGCTTCAATCGCCGCCGCGACTCTTCAACCGTTCCCGACATGGAGAACCAAATCGAACCATCTCGACGACCCGGGAAGTTAGCGAGAACGTCAAATCCTTGGCTGAAAAATTAGCTCCAAATACAACTCATACCAACGTAATTTCCTTCGAAGAAATATGGCAAACAAACCTTCCAACCTGCGTCTGGCCCCCTTTATTTTGATCCTCGCACTGCTTTCACTATGCAGCGCCGAGGAACTCCGTTTCAACCAGCACATTCGTCCGATCCTATCCGACAAGTGCTTCCTCTGCCATGGCCCTGGCGGTGATCCGAAGGCCGACCTGCGACTCGACCAGCGCGAAGCCGCGGTGGACGCCAGCCGCGATGGCGGCGCGGTGATCGTTCCGGGCAAGGCGGCGGACAGCCTGCTGATCGAACGAATCAACAGCAGCGATCCGGACGAACTGATGCCGCCGCCGGATTCTCACAAGCACTTAAGCAAAACGGAAAAAGCGCTGCTCGTCCGATGGATCAATGAAGGCGCGAACTATGAGCCCCACTGGTCGTTCTTGCCGGCCAAAGCGCCGACGTTGCCCTTGGCTGCCGACGCGCGCTGGAACCAGCACCCGATTGACCAGCTTGTTCATGCCGAACATCAAGCGCGTTCGCTGCAACCGACTGCCCGGGCGGAGAAGCGTCAACTCATCCGTCGCTTGACCTTCGACCTCACCGGTCTGCCGCCGACGCCCGCCGACATTCGTAAGTTCGTCGCCGACGAACGCGCCGATGCCACCGAGCGCTTGGTCGACGGCTTGCTTGCTTCGCCGCACTACGGCGAACACATGGCTCGCTACTGGCTCGGCCTCGTTCGGTATGGCGACACCCACGGACTGCACACCGACAATTACCGCGAGATGTGGAAGTACCGCGATTGGGTGATTGCGTCGTTCAACGACAACGTGGCGTTCGACACCTTCACTGTGGAGCAGCTCGCCGGCGACCTGCTGCCCGAACCCGGTACCAACCAACTCGTCGCCAGTGGCTTCAATCGTCTTCACCTGATGAACACGGCGGGTTCGGCCTTGGAGGAGGAACTGGACATCAATACCGTGATTGATCGGGTGAACGCGGTCGGCACCACCTGGCTCGGACTGACGCTCGGCTGCGCCCAATGCCACGACCACAAATACGACCGATCAGTCAGCGGGAATACTTTGAACTGTTCGCCTTCTTCAACAATGTCGATGGGCTCTCGCATCATCAAAAAAAGAAAGAGCCCGGAACCAAAGCTACGCTTTCCGAGCAATCCAAAGAGATCGCGCGCCTGAGGAAAGAGATCAAGGAGGCCGGCGACGATAAAAACAAAGCGGACGCTTTGCGTAAAAAGCTGTCGGCGGTGGATCGGGCGATTGTCGAAACCATGATCACGCGCGAACGCAAGGAGATGCGTCCGGCGCACCTGTTAATCCGCGGGGCCTACGACAATCCCGGTGAAGTCGTTCAGCATGGCACCCCGCGCGCGCTGCCGCCGCTCGCCGAAGATCTGCCCGTCAACCGCCTGAATCCGGAGACGTTCAGCGCGTCTCTGCGCTTGTCTAATTCTCTATTTCCGCGTACACTTTTGGGTGAGAGGAAACGCCAATGAATCTGCCCGAATGGAATGAAGCCATTCCATTAGTTCTTAAAATAGATCTTCAACGTCGGCAAAATCGTCTTGAGTTCTTCCACGCTGCTAACGTTCGTTTTGAAGATGCGAAGCGTCTTCAGCGAGGTTAATCCCTTCAAGTGGACCAAGCCGGCGTCGCTCAGCTGAGTCCCATGGACGTTAAGTTCCTTTAGCGCGGTCATGCCCTTCAGGTGGATCAAGCCAGCGTCGCTCAGTTGAGTTTCACTGAGGTCGAGTATCTCCAACGCGGTCAATCCCTTCAAGTGGATCAAGCCGGCGTCGCTCACCAAAGTTTCACCGAGGCCAAGTTCCTTCAACCCGTTCATTCCCTCAAGATGAACCAAGCCCGCGTCGCTGATACGAGTTCTGGAAAGGTCAAGTTCGTCCAAAGAATCCAAGCCCTTTAAATGGATGAGGCCAGCGTCGCTCACTTGGGTTTGGTTTAGGTACAGGTGTTCCAACGAGCTCATTCCCTTGAGGTGAGCCAGTCCCGCATCGCCCACGTTCGTGTTTTGGAGATCCAACTGTTTCAACGCGGCCAAGCCTTTGACGTGCACCAAATCGGCATCGGTGAATCCCTGTCCCCCAAGGACCTCAATTCTGACAAGGTACATCCAAACATCCCGTTCTCTTAGCCAATGTTTGACTCCGTATGGCAAGCGGGACGCCCAATTCGGCGCGAGTTCAAAGTCCCCTCCCCGAGTGAAAAGATGTTCATAACTGCGCTGTTGCCGAACCGACGGGATGACCAGCGTGAATATAAACACGAGGCTGAGAAGGCCGAGCCAGAGGACGATTATCAGCCGACGTCGCACCCTCTGCTTTTTTTCGTCGCGCTGCTTCATGGTCTGGCACAGATCAAAGTAGAGTCCTCATGCAGTATGATACATCTCAGATTGCCGGAAGTACAGGGCCTGTTCCGGTGCGTGATAGCGGCCATCTCGCTAATCCAAATCACCTGCCTTTCCACCTTCGATCTTCCATCTTCCCCTTCGAGGGATTTTCAAGAATCGGTTTGAAGAAGCAGTCGGGAATCGTAGTCAATATACTATGATGAACCGTTTGCTGCTCACTTTGCTCACCCCTGTCCTCGCCACGCTCCTGTTTGGCCTCCCCCTCTCCACCCACGCGCAATGGCCGGACCGCCATGGTCCAACCCTGAACGGACACGCAGCTGCGGCCGACGCCAAGGATTTGCTGACCGTCTGGACTGCGGATAAGGGGATCGCTTGGAAAGCCGAACTCCATGACGAGGGGCATTCGAGTCCGATTGTGATGAACGGCAAAGTCTGGCTCACCACGGCAACCAAGGACGGCAAGAAACAGTATGTCTTGGCCTTCGACGAGGAGACCGGCGAGAAGGTGCACGATGTGATGTTGTTCGAAAACCGCGCACCGGAATCGCTCGGCGGCGCCAAAGGCTTTAACAATTACGCCGCCCCGAGTTGCGTGGCCGAAGATGGCGCGATCTACGTGCACTTCGGTAGTTTCGGTACCACCCGGCTTGATTCCAAAACCGCCGAGGTCGTGTGGGCGCGTCGCGACCTTCCCTGCCGCCACTACCGCGGACCGGGTTCGTCGCCGACGCTGTTTGAGGACATGCTGATACTCACCTTCGACGGTATCGACCAGCAATACACCACCGCGCTCAACAAAGAGACCGGCAAGACCATCTGGCGGACCGATCGCACGACCGACTACGGCGACATCGGACCCGACGGCAAGCCGCACCGCGAGGGCGATTTGCGCAAGGCCTACTGCACGCCCGGCATCGCGCGCGTCGGCGATCAGGTGCAACTACTCTCCGTCGGTTCGAAGGCGATGCAGAGTTACGATATCCGTACTGGCAAGGAGCTGTGGACGGTTCGGCATAAGAACTACAATGCCGGGATCCGACCGATCTGGCTGGAGCAGGAAGGTTTCGCGGTGATCAACACGGGTTCGCGTCAGGCGCATGTGATGGCGGTCAAACTGGATAAGACCACCACCGGCGACGTCACCGACAGCCACATCGCTTGGGACCGCGACAAAGGCAACCCGCGCTTTGCCATGCCGCTGTATCACGACGGACTAATCTATCTCATTACCGACACGGGTGTGGCGGCCTGCATCGACGCCAAGAACGGCAAGGAACTGTGGAAGGAACGGGTGAAGGGCAACTACCGCTCTTCGCCGATGATCGCCAACGGCCACATCTATTTCTTCAGCGAGGAGGGACGCGGCACCGTGCTCAAACTCGGACGCGCGTTCGAGGAGGTGGCCGTGAACCAAGTCGAGGCGATGGGCACCACCGCTTGCCCCGCCGTGTCCAAGGGCGCGATTTTCGTTCGGGGTAAGACCCACTTGTTCAAGATCGCGGGTTCGTGAACGGCTGAGTTTCGAAAGCGGCGACCTAATGGACGCCGGTACTGAGACAGCCTACCGGCCAATCCTTCGGTTGCACCGCTAGGCCATTTCATCCCAGAACGCGGCCACAAGTTTGGTCATCTTCGGCATCACATCGGCAGTGGTCTGGGTGACCTCCTCGTGGGTCAGCGCGTGCGCGGAAATGCCGGCGGCGAGATTGGTGATGCAGGAAATGCCGGCGACGTGCATGCCGGAGGCGCTGGCGAGAATGGCTTCGGGAACGGTCGACATGCCGACCGTGTCCGCGCCCAAGGTTTTGGCCATCTGTACTTCGGCCGGGGTCTCGTAGGTCGGACCCGAGTTGGCGAGGTAGACGCCTTCGTGCAAACTGGTGCCGATGGCTTTGCCGGCGGCGAGCAGTTTCGAACGCAGCGCGGGCGTGTATACCGTTGACTGGTCGGGGAAGCGCGGGCCCCAGATCTTGTTGTGGTCGCCGACCAGCGGGTTGGCGTGCATGAAGTTGATATGGTCGGTGATCGCCATCAAGTCGCCCGGCTTGAACCCGGCCCGGACGCCGCCGGCGGAGTTGGTCAGCACCAGCGTTTCGACGCCGAGTTTTTTTGCCAGGTAGACGGTGACCGCGACTGGGGTCCAGCCTTCGCCTTCGTAGAAATGGCGGCGTCCTTGAAAGATCAGGGTTTCTTTGCCGGCCAGGGTGGCGTGGGTGAGCATGCCGCTGTGGCCGACCACGGTCGGCTTGCCGAGTCCGGGAATGTCGCCGTAGCCGATCGCATCATGAGCGTCGAAGGCGTTGACGACTTCGCTCCAGCCAGAACCGCAGATCAGCGCGTGGGTTGGGGCCGCGTCCGGCCAAGTTCGGCGAACGCGTTCGAAGGCGGAGTTGAGAAGAGTGAAGTCCATAAGTGGAAGATGGAAGGTAGAAGATGAAAGATCGGATCGCTCAGGAATCGTCGGCTTCGATGAACGCGTGTTCCTCGAGCACACTCCGCGTCACATAGTTCAGCGCGGCTTCGTGGGTCGCCTCGAGAATAACCTGCGGCGCGTGGCCGGCGTCCCAGGCTTCTTTCCAGCGGCCCGCGCAGAGGCACCAGCGTTGGCCGGGTTTGAGGCCGGGAAAGCCCCACTCGGGATGCGGGGTGCTGAGGTCGTTACCCGCCGCCTTGGAGAAGGCGAGGAAGTCGGCGGTGAGCACCGAGCAGACGGCGTGGCAGCCGCGGTCCTCCGGACCAACCCGGCAGGCGCCGGTGCGATAGAAGCCGGTCATGGGATCAAGGCTGCAGGGTTCGAGCGGTCCGCCTTGGACATTTTTTTGTTCGGACATGGCTTGGTCTACCGTGGTTCGCGGCTGGTCTGCAAGACGTTCCGAAGCGACGATCCCGGCAATGATGTGTGCTTGCGCACGCTGGTTATCCGTGAGCAGGAATCGGCAATCAGTGGGAGGTATGACCTTTGGTCTTGGAATCATCCGGTTTTTGCCCAGCGTGAGTTCGTTGCCCATTTTTGAAATTTGAGATTCGAAATTTGAAATCGCCCCTTCTTCTTCCTTGGATCCTCACCGCCGTCCTACTCCTGCCGCTCCACGCAGCGGAGTTCCCCGAACGCCCCGTGGAAGTGATCGTGCCCTTCGGCGCGGGCGGCGGCAGCGACACCTTCGTGCGTATTTTACAGAAGGCCATCCGCGAAGAAAACTTGTCACCCCACCCCCTGATCATCCGCAACGCCGGCGGGGCCGGCGGAACCATCGGCAGCCGCCAAGCCCGCGACGCGACCCCGGACGGCTACACCATCATGTGCCTGCACGACGGCATCTACACCGCCGAACACTACGGCAACGCCGACTGGGGACCGGCCGACTTCGAACCCATCGCCGCCATCGGGCGTTCGGGGGTGATCGTCGCCGTGGCCGAAGATTCGCATTACACCAACTTGGCCTCGCTCATGGCCGACGCGGTCGAGCGGCCCTACACCCTCGTCTTCGGCACCAACCTCGGCGCACCCAATCACTACTCGGCGCTGTTTCTCCAGGCAGGCAAACCCGGCGCCAAGTTCCGCTTCACTCAAACCGGCGGCGGCGCCAAACGGCTGGCGCAGGTCAAAGGCGGACATGTTGATGTCACCGGCTTTTCGGTGGCGGAATATTTGCAGTTCAAAGAAGCTGGCATCCGCGCCTTAGCGGTGCTCGGCGACGAACGCATTGCCGCCTTGCCGGACCTGCCCACCGCGCGCGAACAAGAGGTCGACGCGGTGCACAGTTTGGTTCAGTTTTGGTGGGCCCCCAAGGGAACGCCGCCCGAGCGGGTGAACGCGATCGCCGACCTGCTCGAACGCGCCATGGCGACCGACCAAGTTCGCGAACGACTCGGGCAACTGCAAATCGAACCACTGTTTCTCACCGGCGAACCCCTCAAAAACGTCGTCGGCGAACGCAGCGCCCACCTCGCCGGCATCGAAATCGCCCCCCCCGCATCGCTGCCACCGCTGGAGTGGATCATCCTCGGACTCGCACTGCTCTGCGGCGCTTGGGTCGTGTTCGAAAACCTCCGCGACCGGACTGCCCGCACCTCGCTGGAGAGTCCCCCGCCGGAGAGCGCCGCCCCATGATGGATTTTCTCAGTTCGCCGGCCGTCTACGGACTCGCCTTCCTCGGCGTGTTTCTCGGCGTCACCGTCGGCGCGATACCCGGACTCACCGGCACCATGTTGATCGCCCTCGCGCTGCCGATGACCTTTGTCATGCTGCCCACCCACGCGCTGGTGCTGCTGGTCGCCATGTACGTCGGCGCGGTCAGCGGCGGCCTGATCAGCGCCACTTTGTTGCGTATGCCCGGCACACCCGCGGCGGTGATGACCACGCTCGACGGCTACCCGATGGCGCAGCAGGGCCGGCCCGGACGCGCGCTCGGGCTCGGCATCGGTGCCTCGCTGGTCGGCGGCCTGATCTCCTGGGCCGCGCTCGCGCTGCTCGCCGAACCGATGGCGGATTGGTCGACCCGGCTCGGCCCGTTCGAATATTTTTCCATGGTCGTAATGGCGCTGGCCTTGTTGGCCGGCTTGGGCGAGTCGACTCGCGCCAAGTCGCTGCTCGCCTGTTGCCTCGGCGTTTTGGCGGCGATGCCGGGCACCCATCCGGCCACCGGCGAACTGCGCTGGACCTTCGGCATCAACGCGATGAATGACGGCTTCGGTCTGGTGCCGGTGCTGATCGGCATGTTCGCCATCGGCAAGATTCTCACCGACCTGTTCGAAGACGCGCCGCCGGTCGAACGTTCGGGCGGCGGCGACTCGGCTTGGGTTCCGTTCGCCGAGTGGCGCGCGCAGTGGAAGAACCTGCTGCGTTCCTCTGGCATCGGCACCATGATCGGTTTGCTGCCCGGCGTCGGCGCCAACATCGGTTCGTTGGCGGCCTACGCGGCGGCCAAGCGCGCCTCGAACGAGCCTGAAAAGTTCGGCAACGGCAGCGCAGAAGGCATCGTCGCCTCCGAGGCGGCGAACAACGCCACCATCGGCGGCGCCTTGATTCCATTGATCGCCCTCGGCGTTCCCGGCAGCGTGATCAGCGCGGTCTTGCTCGGTGCTTTGATCGTGCACGGCCTGCAACCAGGTCCGTTGTTGTTTCGCCAAAATCCGGAAGCGGTCGGCGCGATTATCGGCACCGTGTTGATCGCCAACCTGATGATGTTCGGCCTGATGTTGAGCGGCGCACGGGTGGTCGCCCGGCTCGCCGCCGTACCGCCCTGGGTGCTGATGCCCTTGGTCACGATTGGTTGTGTCTATGGTTCCTATGCGCTTGGCCGCCGCTGGTTCGACGTGTTCGTGATGCTCGGGTTCGGCGTGGTCGGCTGGTTGATGGAACGCGAAAAACTGCCCCTCGCCGCGTTCGTGATAGGCTTCGTTCTGACCCCCGTAGCCGAAGAAAATTTATGCGCCGGACTGATGGCCAGCGGCGGCAGCTACCTACCGCTCGTGTTGCGTCCGGTCTCGTTGATCTTTCTCGCCGTGTCCGCCTTCCTGCTGCTGCGTCGCAAAAGCCCCAAGCCGGTGGTTGACGTTGAAACCCTGGAGGGCGAGCGGCCTCGCGAGCCGTTTCTCTGATTTGAATCAAAGAAAGCCCGCGGACGCCGAGGCCGGCGTCCCTCCAAAAGCCGCCTGGAATCAATACGTTAGTTGACGTTAAAAACCTGGAGGGCGAGCGGCCTCGCGAGCCGTTTCTCTGATTTGAATCGAAGAAAGCCCGCGGACGCCGAGTCCGGCGTCCCTCCAAAAGTCGCCTGAGGCCAAGACGTTGGTTGACGTTGAAAACCTGGAGGGCGAGCGGCCTCGCGAGCCGTTTCTCTGATTTGAATCGAAGAAAGCCCGCGGACGCCGAGTCCGGCGTCCCTCCAAATGCCGCCTGAAGCCAATACGTTGGTTGACGTTGAAAACCTGGAGGGCGAGCGGCCTCGCGAGCTGTTTCTCTGATTTGAATCAAAGAAAGCCCGCGGACGCCGAGGCCGGCGTCCCTCCAAAAGCCGCCTGAGGCCAAGACCTTGATTGATATAAAAAACCTGGAGGGCGAGCGGCCTCGCGAGCCGTTTCTCTAATTTGAATCGAAGAAAGCCCGCGGACGCCGAGGCCGGCGTCCCTCCAAATGCCGCCTGAAATCAAGACGTTAGTTGACATTAAAAACCTGGAGGGCGAGCGGCCTCGCGAGCTGTTTCTCTGATTTGAATCAAAGAAAGCCCGCGGACGCCGAGGCCGGCGTCCCTCCAAAAGCCGCCTGAGGCCAAGACCTTGATTGATATAAAAAACCTGGAGGGCGAGCGGCCTCGCGAGCCGTTTCTCTAATTTGAATCGAAGAAAGCCCGCGGACGCCGAGGCCGGCGTCCCTCCAAATGCCGCCTGAAATCAAGACGTTAGTTGACATTAAAAACCTGGAGGGCGAGCGGCCTCGCGAGCCGTTTCTCTGATTTGAATCGAAGAAAGCCCGCGGACGCCGAGGCCGGCGTCCCTCCAAAAGCCGCCTGAGGCCTACCATTCTTTATGGCAAGAGTTCGCCATAGAGTGGCAAGAGTCTGCCACATTATGGCAAGAGTCTGCCATAAGCCGAATTCCGTAAACATACTGAAATCACTCAAACCATGAATCGACGCCCCAACATTCTTTGGTACTGCACCGACCAACAACGCTTCGACACGATCGGCGCGCTCGGCAACCCGCACGTTCGAACCCCCGTGATCGACCAACTCGTGCGCGACGGCGTCGCCTTCACCCATGCCTTTTGCCAGAGTCCGATTTGCACCCCGAGCCGTTCCAGTTTCATGACCGGCCAGTACTCGACACGGCTGCGCAACACCCGCAACGGCAACGAACATTTTCCGGCCGACGCGCCGCCGCTGATCAGCAAACGGATCGCCGATGCCGGCTACACCTGCGGCATGGTCGGCAAGTTCCACTTGCAGAGTTCGGGGCACCGCACCGAGCCGCGGCTCGACGACGGCTTTTCGTATTGGAAGTTCAGCCATGCGCCGCGCGACGATTGGGAGGAAGGCCACGACTACGCCGAGTGGGTGCGCGAACGCGGCGGCGATCTCGATGCCTTGCGCGCCCAGGAGGACCGGGTGCCGACCGAACTCCACCAGACCACCTGGGCCTCGGAGCGCTCGATCGAGTTCATCCGCGAACAGCAGACCGAGGACGAACCGTGGATGCTCAACGTGAATATTTACGACCCGCATCCGCCGTTTATCCCGCCGCGTTCCTACGCCGACCAAGTGGATCCGGCGGGCCTTCCGGGTCCGCATTTTGAGCCGGGCGATGTCGAGGCGCAGGCGCGGCTGGCGTCCATCGATTTTCAAAACAAGGGGCGTGATGTGTCGTTCGAGGAGGGGCGGGACGCGCAGGCCAAGTACTACGCGATGATCGCTCAGATCGACGACCAGTTCGGACGGATCCTCGAGGCCTTGGACGCGACCGGGCAGCGGGACAACACCGTGATCGTGTTCACCAGCGACCACGGCGAGATGCTCGGCGACCACGGACTCATGCTCAAAGGTTGCCGCTTTTACGAGGGTTTGGTGCGCGTGCCACTGATCTTCTCCTGGCCTGGCCAGTTCCGGCAGGACCACCGCTGCGATGACCTGACCGAACTGCTCGACCTCTCAGCCACGCTGCTTGGACTGGCGGGCGTACCCGTGCCCGAGTCACATCAAGGCCGGAGCCTTTTACCGCAGCTGCACGGCGAGGAGGAGAAGAACGCGCCGCGGGACTTCGTTCGTTGTGAATATTTCGACGCGCTCGATCCCCATTTCACCGGCGGATCGGGAACCTTCGCGACCATGCACCGAACCCGGACCCACAAGCTCGTCGTCTACCACGGTCACGCGCTCGGCGAGTTGTTCGATCTCGAACGCGATCCATGGGAGCACCATAATCTCTGGGATGATCCGGGTTCGGCGACGGTGAAGCATCAGTTGCTCGCCGAGAGTTTCGACGCGCATGTGTTGCTGACCACCGACGTGGGTTCGCGGCGGATCGCGCCGATGTGATCTGGAGTAGCCGGTAGCCGGTAGTCGGCAGTTGGGAGCTGTCGGCGCTTGCGCGGGTTGGCAATTCAATTTGGTCCCTTGTCAGAATCGCGCGTCCGCATCATAGTGGTCCCATGAAAAAATATGTACCAATCGCCCTGCTTGTTTTCCTCGCGGGCTTTATCGGCCTGTCTGCGTTGATTGCGGGTTGCGGGAACCCGAAGAGTTCGGCGCGGATTGTCTGCACCACCGGCATGGTCCGTGATGTGGTACAAACGCTGGTCGGCACCAACGAAACGGTGGTGGCTCTGATGGGTTCGGGGGTCGACCCGCACCTCTACGATCCTTTGGGTCCAGACATCGCCGCGCTCAACTCAGCCGACATTGTGTTTTACACCGGTCTCCACCTCGAAGGTAAAATGGGCGAACTGCTCGAAGACCTCGAGAAGAAAGGCAAGACCGTCGTCGCCGTCGGCGAGGCGATCCCAGAGAATCTGCTGATCAAAGAGGGTGGGGGCGAAAAGGACTTCGACCCGCACGTGTGGATGAGCGTGTCGACCTGGACCGAGATCATCGACCCGGTTCTCGACACGCTCAGCAAGGCCGAACCCGGTAAGGCGACCGCGTTCGGGGCGAACGCCGCTGCGCTGCGCGCCGAACTGGCCGAGCTCGATGGCTACGTCAAAAAAAGCATCGGCGCGATCCCCGAAGACTCACGCATGCTGATTACCGCCCACGACGCCTTCGCCTATTTTGGCCGCGACTACGGACTCGAGGTGGAAGGGATTCAAGGCATCTCGACCGACGACGAAGCCGGGGTGCAACGGATCAACGAACTGGTGGACTTGCTGGTCGCGCGCAAGATCCCCTCGGTGTTTGTCGAGTCCACCGTGCCGCCGAAACACGTGGCGGCTCTGATCGAAGGGGCCAAAAGTAAGGGTCACGACGTGCGCATCGGCGGTGAACTGTTTTCCGACGCGATGGGTGCCGATGGCACTTACGAAGGCACCTATCTTGGCATGATAGACCACAACGCCACCATCATCTCGCGCGCCCTCGGCGGTGCCGACGCGGCGCCGGAAAAGGGCCGCACCGGGAAGCTTTCCGGAGAGCACGAATGATCAAGCTCGCCCATCGCGACGAGGGTCCGGACGGGCGCGACATCCGCGCCAGCGGCGAGGAGCATCCCAAGGATGCGCCGCTGTCGGTTCACGACATGACCGTTGCCTATCACCGCAAGCCGGTGTTGTGGGATGTCGATTTCGATCTGCCGCGCGGCAAGTTGATTGGTCTGGTCGGTCCGAACGGGGCCGGCAAGAGCACGCTGATCAAAGCCGTGCTCGAACTCATTCCGATGGTGTCCGGCAAGGTCACCATTTTTGGCCAAACCTACGAAGAGCAGCGCGACCGCGTGGCCTACGTGCCGCAACGCACTTCGGTCGATTGGGAGTTCCCGGTGAACGCCCTCGATGTGGTGTGCATGGGCCGCTACGGCAAGATCGGTTGGTTCAAACGGGTCCGCAAGAAGGACCGCAAGGCCGCGATGGCGGCGCTCGAACAAGTCGGCATGGAAGCCTACGCCAAGCGCCAGATCAGCCAGCTTTCCGGCGGCCAGCAGCAGCGCGTTTTCCTCGCCCGCGCCCTGGTTCAAGACGCCGAACTCTACCTGATGGACGAACCCTTTGCCGGGGTCGACGCCGCGACCGAAGGCGCGATTATCTCCGTGCTGCGCACCCTGCGCGACGCCGGAAAAACCATTCTCGTGGTCCATCACGATCTACAAACCGTCGCCACCTACTTCGACCATGTGATGATGCTCAACATGCGCGTCATTGTCATCGGTCCGACCGACGAAGTGTTCACCGAAGAGAACTTGCGCAAAACCTACGGCGGTCGACTCACCCTGCTCGACGAAGCCGCGTCCGCGATTGCGCGCAGTCAGGAGCCGCATAAATAGTGATCAGTGATCAGTTATCAGTAATCAGTGGTGGGGGGCCTGCGGCCTTTGGAGTGATCGGTGATCAATTATCAGTGATCAGTGGGGGCGGGGCTGCGGCCTTTGGAGTGATCGGTGATCAGTTATTAGTGATCAGTGGGGGCGGGCCTGCGGCCTTTGGAGTGATCGGTGATCAGTTATCAGTGATCAGTGGGGGCGGGCCTGCGGCCTTTGGAGTGATCGGTGATCAGTTATCAGTGATCAGTGGGGGCGGGCCTGCGGCCTTTATAGTGATCGGTGATCAGTTATCAGTGATCAGTGGGGGCGGGCCTGCGGCCTTTGGAGTGATCGGTGATCAATTATCAGTGATCAGTGAGGGCGGGTCTGCGGCCTTTGGAGTGATCGGTGATCAGTTATCAGTGATCAGTGGGGGCGGGCCTGCGGCCTTTGCCGGACGCAGTCCGCGTTACGTTCGCAATTCGCAATTCATCGTTCACAATTCACCATTCCATAGCCAAGTCCCGCCCGCAGGGCGAGTCCCACTCCCCAGAGCCGAAGGCTCGACTCCACTGGTCACTGATCACTGATAACTGATTACTCCCATAGAGCCGAAGGCTCGACCCCACTGAGTACTGATCACTGATCACTGATAACTGATTACTCCCACAGAGCCGAAGGCTCGACTCCACTGATCACTCCCCAAATGGACTTCATCCGCACACTTTTCACCGGCCTCGGACTCGGCAATTACAACACCGGCGTTGTGATTTTCGGCTGCGTTTTGCTCGGACTCAGTGCAGGCCTGGTCGGGCCCTTCATGTTGTTGCGCCGGCGCGCCTTGCTCGCGGACGCGACCAGCCACGCGATGTTGCCGGGCATCGCCGTCGCGTTCTTGCTCATGGTCGCCCTCGGCGGACAAGGCAAATGGCTGCCGGGCCTGCTGCTCGGTGCTTTGGTTTCCGGACTGCTCGGCATGCTGGCGGTGATCGGCATTACCAAGTGGAGCCGGATCCGGCAGGACGCGGCGCTGGCGATTGTGCTCAGTGTGTTCTACGGCTTCGGCGTCGTTCTGCTCGGCTACATCCAACAGATGAAAGGCGGCAGCGTGGCTGGACTGGACTCGTTCATTTTGGCCAAAACAGCGTCGATGGTGGCCAGTGATGCGTTTTTGATTGCCGGCGTTGCAGCCGGTGTGGCGGTGGCGGTGTGGCTGCTCTACAAAGAATTTTCCATTGTCTGCTTCGACGCCGATTTCGCCGCATCGCAGGGCTGGCCGGTGTCGTGGATTGACGTGGCTATGATGATCTTGGTGGTGGTCGTGACCGTGATCGGCCTGCAAGCGGTCGGTTTAATTTTAATGGTCGCCTTACTGGTGACGCCGGGCGCGGCGGCGCGTTTTTGGACTCATCGGCTGAAATCGATGCTATGGATTTCGGGCATCATCGGGGCGGTGGGGTGCCTGCTCGGCGCGGTCATGAGCGCCAGCTTCGAACGCGTTCCGGCCGGCGCGATGATGGTGCTGTGTACCTCCGCCGCCTTCCTGTTTTCGATGTTGTTCGGTCGGCAAGGTGGCATGTTGAGCCGCTGGATCGAACGGCGGGGGGTGCGGCGCAGCGTCGAGCGCCAGCATATTTTGCGCGCTGTGTTCGAGCATCAGGAACGCGACGACGAGTACCCGACCGTGTCCGAGGTGTTCGACGTTCGGACATGGAGTCACCGGCAGCTGAAGCGCGCCCTGGGACGGTTCGAGGAACTGGTTTACGTGAATAAAAACGACCGCGTGGTATTTACCGAAGAAGGCTTGGTCGAAGCGCGTCAGGTGGTTCGCAATCACCGCCTCTGGGAACTGTATCTGATCGAACACGCCGACATCGCCGCCTCACACGTCGATCGCGACGCCGACCGGATCGAGCACGTGCTCGGCAACGCCATGGTTGATAAACTCGAGGCCCTGCTCGACGCGCGCGGCGAGATCCCTGCCAGTCCACACGTCATCCGCGCCGGAGATAACCTATGACCACTGGCGGATTTCATATTTCAAATATTTCAAATTTCAAATTTCAAAACAGGAATGGGAGTGCTGCCCTATGATCGATTTTGGTATGTACTGGCCCATGGTTATCGCTGCGCTGAGTGGGGCGAGCTGCGCGATACTCGGCGTGTTCCTGCTGTTGCGGCGCATGTCGATGATGGGCGACGCGCTTAGCCACTCGGTCCTGCCCGGGATCGTGCTCGCCTATCTGTTACTGCAATCGCGTGGCACGGTGCCGATGCTGATCGGCGCGGTGGCCGCCGGTTTGCTCACGGTATTGTTGACCCAATTTCTTAACCGGCGCGGCAAGGTCGAGGAGAGCGCGTCGATGGGTGTGGTGTTCACGAGTTTGTTCGCGCTCGGCGTGTTGATGATCAGCCGGATGGAACAGAACATCGATCTGGATCTCGACTGTGTGTTGTTCGGGAATCTCGAGGGGACGGCGCTGCAAGCGATGCCGCGCGCGTTCATGGTGCTGTCATTTGTGTTGGTCGCGGTGGTGCTGGTGGTGCTCATCTTCTTCAAAGAACTCAAGCTGTGCACCTTCGACGCCGGACTCGCGCGCAGCCTCGGTATTCCCGCCAACTTCTTCCACTATCTGATCATGGGCTTGCTCGCGATGGCGACGGTGGCCTCGTTCGAAGCGGTCGGCAGCGTCTTGGTGATCGCGATGCTGGTGGTTCCCGCCGCGACTGCGCGCCTGCTGACCGACCGGCTGAGTGTGATGCTTTGGTTGGCGGTCGGCTTCGCGGTGCTGGCGGCGGCGCTCGGTTATTTTGGTGCCTACACGGTGCCGGTGGCGCTTGGCTGGGGGAAGGGGACGTTCATTTCCGGGATGATGGTGGTGGTCAGCGGCCTGATCTTTTTCGCGACGCTGCTGTTCGCACCGCAGTACGGCGTGGTCGGAAAAATCCGCCACATCGCCAAACTCCGAACCCGGCTGCTGCGCGAGGACGTGCTCGGGATTTTGTTCCGCATGGAGGAGAAGAACGAGGCGCCGGCGCGCGATGCCGTGGCAAAATTTCTCGGCGCCTCCGAACGCGATACCGAAAAGACCATCGCGTCGCTCGCGGGTTCGGGGCTGGTTCTGGCGGAGGCCGGCGGCTTGGCTCTGTCCGATGCGGGCCGGGCCGAGGCGCGTCAGCTGATCCGCAACCACCGTCTTTGGGAAAGCTATCTGCACCAGCATCTCGATGTGCCGGTCGACCATTTGCATAGTTCGGCCGAGGCGCTGGAGCATATTACCGACGCGGATCTGTCGAGCCAGCTCGAACGCGAAGTGAAGGATCTCGATGCTGATCCGCATGGGAAACGGATTCCCTGAACGGGATTTCAAATCTCGAATTTCAAATTTCAAACTTGGAGTGCGAGGGGCATCCCGAGCTGATCGCCATCGAGCGCTTTTGACCGCGGAAAAACGCGGAACCACGCGGAATCTCTCGGCCGACCAAGTGCGCATACGCCGTCATTCCTTTGCCCCAAATTCATTTGCCTCCGCAGAGCGGTCTACTACTTTCGTCTATTAGTAGCCCGCAAGGGCGGGGACCACTGATTACTGACGTCTGATCACTGGCTTTCGTTGCTTGCAGCGACTAAAGCCGCGTCCAGGCCCCGGCGATCATGAGCCAAACGACACCGCCGATGATGAGCGAACTCACGATCAACATCACGGTCGAAAGCCAACTCAACCGACGATAGCTGTGGCGGTTGAAAAATCCGACAAAGGCAGAGACGAAGGCAACGCACAGCAGCACTAGAAAAACCAAGCCGGCGACATCTCCGGCACCATCGGGTTTCAGGATCGGCAGGAGGCCGAGGCCGATCAGGCCAGCGACGAGACTGATGATACTATACGGATTGACCGATTTCGTCGGCGCCCGTTCGTGGTCTTTAAGGTTGTCGGTTTCGAGATCGATTTGGCTGAATCCGGCGGCTTCAAGCCGGGCGAAGGCGTCGTTCTTGTCGGCGGCCTCCAGTTTGCCTTTGGCAATCCGGTTCTCTTTATCGGTGGCGACGAAGTAGAAGGTTGGCATGGAACGAACCTTGCGCCGCTTGTGGAGTTGGTGGAACTGGGCGCTTAAGCGAAGTCGGCAAAGTAGGCGATGGTCTTCTCGAGCCCGTCGCGCAGTTCGATGGTTGGTTCCCAGTCGAGCAGCTCTTTGGCTTTGCTGATGTCGGGCTTGCGTTGTTGCGGGTCGTCGCTGGGCAGCGGCTTTTCGACTAGTTCGCTTTTGGCGCCGGTCAGTTCGATGACCAGTTCAGCGAGTTCGCGGATGGTGAACTCGCTGGGGTTGCCCATGTTGACCGGACCGGTTTCGCCCTCGCTGTCCATGAAGCGAAGGAAGCCCTCGACCAGGTCGTCAACGTAGCAGAACGAGCGGGTTTGCGAACCGTCACCGTACAGCGTGATCGGTTCGCCGCGCAGCGCCTGCATGATGAAATTGCTGACCACGCGACCGTCTTCGGGGGCCATGCGCGGGCCGTAGGTGTTGAAAATTCGGACCACGCGGATGTCGACGTCGTTCTGGCGGTGGTAATCGAAGAACAGGGTTTCGGCGCAACGCTTGCCTTCGTCATAGCACGAACGCAGTCCGATCGGGTTGACGTGGCCCCAATACTCTTCGGGTTGCGGGTGCACCTTCGGGTCGCCGTAGACTTCGCTGGTGCTGGCTTGCAGGATGCGCGCGCCGACGCGTTTGGCGAGTCCGAGGGTGTTGATCGCGCCCATCACCGAGGTCTTCACGGTTTTGATCGGATTGTATTGATAGTGGACCGGACTGGCGGGGCAGGCGAGATTCCAGATGCGCTGCACCTCGGCTTTGTAGGGGTCGATGACGTCGTGGCGGACGAATTCGAAGCCGGGCTTGCCGAGCAGGTGTTCGATATTGCGCTTCGATCCGGTGAACAGGTTGTCGAGGCAGATCACCTCTTCGCCGCGTTCGATCAGGCGGTCGCACAGGTGGCTGCCAACAAAGCCGGCACCGCCGGTAATCAAGTTTCTCGTTCGATCTCGTTTCATCGCCTGCGGTCCTACGTTCGAGGCGGGAAATTCCAAAGATAAAACATCTGCGGTGTTTGAAGATGGAAGTTGGAAGGTGGAAGGTGAGAGACCCAGCGGTGTTCCTTGGGCGGTTGTGGGCCGCCGCCGCAACCGCGTGGGACGGGTTGTTTCAGGTCAACTTCGAGAAACGGCTCGGGAGGCCCCTCGCCCTCTAGGTTTTGAAATTTGAGATCATTGTGATCCCAAAGAGAACGGTCGAAGCCCGAACAACGTCCGAGGCAATCCTGACGGCCTCAATCGCAATCGGCTCGGGAGGCCCCTCGCCCTCCAGGTTTTGAAATTTGAAATTCGAGATTTGAGATCATTGTGATCCCGAAGAGAACGGTCGAAGCCCGAACAACGTCCGAGGCAATCCCGGCGGCCCCAATCGCAATCGGCTCGGGAGGCCCCTCGCCCTCCAGGTTTTGAGATTTGAGATCACTGTGATCCCAAAGCGAACGGTCGAAGCCCGAACAACGCCCGAGGCAATCCCGGCGGCCCCAATCGCAATCGGCTCGGGAGGCCCCTCGCCCTCCAAGTTTTGAAATTTGAAATTCGAGATTTGAGATCATTGTGATCCCAAAGAGAACGGTCGAAGCCCGAACAACGTCCGAGGCAATCCTGGCGGCCTCAATCGCAATCGGCTCGGGAGGCCCCTCACCCTCCAAGTTTTGAAATTTGAAATTCGAGATTTGAAATTGAAGAGCGGTTGCGGGCCACCGCAACCGCGGGTGAGGGAGGAGGGAAAGACGCCATCTTCCATCTTTCATCTTCCATCTTCAGGCCATAGGCCTCCCTCATGCAAGGCTCCCGCATCACCATCGACCTATCCGCGTTCGACCGCAATTTTGCCGCGGTGAAAGCGGCAATCTCCGACGGGGGCGGTCCGGCCATCATGGCGGTGGTCAAGTCGGACGCCTACGGCCACGGACTCGAACGCGTGGTCGAACGCGCGGTCGCCGCCGGCATTCCTTGGTTCGCGGTGGCCTACATGCACGAGGCCCTGCGGGTGCGCGCGGTCGCGCCGGACGCGGAGATTCTGGTGATCGGGCCGGTCGAGGCGGCGGACGTGTCAGAGGCGGTAGCCAATCGGATCACGCCGATTGTGGTGAGTCCGGCGCACGCGCTCGAACTGGGTTCGGCGGCGTCGGCGAAGGCGCCGTTGCAGGTGCACGTCAAAGTGGATTCGGGCATGGGCCGACTCGGCGCAATGCCGTCTGAACTGGACGCGATTGCCGCCCAGTCGGGTTTGCAGATCAGCGGGATTTGCAGCCACTTTGCCGCGGTCGAACCGCAACGGATCGAGAACGCACAAGCACAAGTGGCGGTGTTCACCGCCTGCGCCGAACATGTCGAATCGCTGCTCGGCCGCCGGCTGTTGCGGCACATCAGCAGCAGCCGGGCGATGCAGTATTTTTCCGACTGGGACTTAGATATCGTCCGCCCCGGCATCGTGCTCTACGGTTATGGTTCGTCCTCCGCAGGGATGCGCGTGCAGACCGACCCCTGCCTCGAATGGCGCACCGGCATCATGCAGGTGAAGGAGGTGCCCGAGGACACGCCGATCGGCTATTACGCCTCCTACCGCACGATGCAGCGGACCGACATCGCCACCATCGGCGCGGGCTACGCCGACGGCTATCTCCGCTCCCTGAGCAACCGCGGCCTCGCCTTGGTCGGCGGCCGGCGCGTGCCGGTAGTCGGTCGGATCAGCATGAACTGGATCACCCTCGAACTCGGTCCGGACAGCGGCCACGCCGCCGGCGACGAAGTCGTCCTGCTCGGCCGGCAGGCAGACGAATCAATCTGGGCGGCGGACTTGAGTCGTTGGGCGGGGACCATCGCCTATGAAATTTTAACCGCGATTTCGCCGCATCTGCCGAGGGTTTATAAGCAGTAGTCGGTAGCGAGTAGTCAGTAGCGCGGAACGGGAGCGAGGAAGACCTGCGCTCTGTAACCCTTGGTCTGGATCAGGAAGCCTGTTGCTAAGGGGCCGCTGGTCGCGTATCTTCAGGACATGGATTCCATAAAAGATGACATTGCAGAGATGATAAAAGAACTTCCCGAGGGCACTTCCTTGGAGGACATTCAATATCACCTCTATGTCTTGGAGAAAGTTCAGAACGGCCAGCAGGCCATACGCGATGGGAACGGTGTAAGCCATTCAGAAGCGAGAAAGAGGCTCGCAAAATGGCTCACCGACTAATCTGGTCGCCGGTTCCTGAAATCAATCGTTAGGCGATAACTATCCCAAAGGCCGGTTTCCAAATAAAATCTTCGTGGTGAGGTAAAGGTTCTTGATGTAGGAAAAACTTGTTGTATAATTTGTACAACATGGACAAAAAACTGCAAAAAAAAGATCAGGGGAAGACAATGAAAGCGTGGGAAGACTACGAGCGATTTGGAGATCTTCTCAAAGATCTCAGAAAAAAAGAACGGATCACATTGCGTGATTTCTGCCAAGCTGCCGGTGCCGATCCCGGTAACATCAGCAAGATGGAACGGAGCCTTACGGCCCCGCCAAAGAGCCAAACTGTCATCGAGCGTTATGCGAAAGCGTTGGGTGTCGAAGAGGGCAGTGAGCCTTGGAATCTATTCCTTGATCTTGCGGCCACGGGGCACGGCCAGATTCCGCCTGACCTCATGGAGGACGAACAACTGGTGAAGATGCTCCCAGTATTCTTCCGGACACTTCGAGGTACGAAGCCGACGGAAGAGGAGCTTAGAGCTCTTGCTAACAAGATCCGGAAAAGCTGATTTTGAAACCCGAAGATTTCAAAGCACCTTATATCTCGAAGGAAGAGATATGGATGAAGGCCGATGCGTTTCGCGAGCAACACTCTGATGGGGTACCACCGATAGACATCCACGCGATTATCGAGTTCGATCTGGATTTGGAAATCCGTCCGGTCGCTGGGTTGAAGGAGGATAGTGACATCGATGCACTTCTGCTCGGTGAGCGAGATGCAATCGTCGTTGATGAGCGTGAGTACATGGACGACCGATACCAAAATCGGATTCGCTTCAGCTTGGCGCATGAAGTTGGGCACTTTGTGCTGCATGAATCGATTTTTGCCGATGTCGATTACGATACCGTAGACGAATGGGTTAAGTTTGTTGGGAACCTTCCAGAAAGAGAGTGGCGGTTTCTTGAGGGGCAAGCGCACGAGTTTGCAGGTAGGCTTTTGGTTCCTCGTCCAAATCTGGAGGCGGAGTTGGAGAAGGCGTTTAATTTGCTGAAGACAAACGGGCTGAGCGTATCTCAGCTAGGTGCTCAAGGCTACGTTGCCGAGAGCATGACTTCGGTCTTTGGTACATCTGGCGAGGTCCTAAAGCGCCGGTTCAGTAAAGAAGGGCTGTGGCCGGAAGGGTAGGGAACCTTGGAATTTCGCATCGCTGCCACCTTTCTCTACTTGGCTCGTTAGGAGGTCGCCTTCGATTTGCAGGCGTTCTAGCCGAAGATATAATGAACGCGGTGCCGCGCGGCGCGGTAGATCGAACGCAGCGATTCGACGCTGTCATCGACGAAATGGTTGAGGATGACGTAGTTGTATTTCTTCCATTCGCGCAGTTCGCGTTCAGCGTTTTTCATCCGCAGTTCGATCACATCGGGGGCGTCTTCGGCGCGGGCTTCGAGGCGTTCGCGCAGTTCGGAGAGGCTGGGCGGGCCGATGAAGACATCGACAAAGCCTTGGCGGATGGCGGAGTGGACAGGATATTTGGACAGGGCGCGGCGCAGGGTGCCGGCACCTTTGACGTCGATTTCGAGCAGCACATCGTTGCCGTTTTCGAGGGCTTCGGTGACGGTGCTGCTGAGGGTGCCGTAGTAGTTGTCGTAGACTTTGGCGTGTTCGAGGAAGTTGCCGGCGGCGACATGGGCTTGGAAGGTTGCCTCGTCCATGAAGTGGTAGTGTTCGCCGTCCACCTCTTCGCCGCGTGGGGGGCGCGTGGTGCAGGAGACGGAGTAGACCAGATTGGGCTCGCTGAGGAGTTCGCGGCAGAGGGTGGACTTTCCGGTTCCGGAGGGGCCGGACACCAACATCAGGACGGGTACAGGGTTGCCGATCATCGCAAGGGCCTGCGCTGGAATTGGTGATTGCTACTCGATGTTTTGAACTTGTTCACGAAACCGTTCCAACTCGGTTTTGAAGTCGATAACAAGTTTGGAAATGCCGCTTTCGGAACTCTTCGATCCGATGGTGTTGATTTCGCGGTTCAGTTCTTGGCACAAAAAGTCGAGTCCGCGGCCGACTGGCTCGTCGGCTTTCAACGCGTCGCGTACCTGCTTGAAGTGGCTGGCGATGCGTTTGATCTCTTCGTTGATGTCGGCGCGTTCGGCGTAAATGGCGATTTCTTTGACCAGGCGTTCGTCGTCGAGGGCGATGTCGAGTCCGGCTTCTTTGAGTTTGGTATGCAGGTCGTCGCGTTTTCGCTGCTTCACGCCGGTGGCGTTTTTGGCAATCTCGGCGTGGGTTTTTTTGAGGCCTTTCAGGCGTTCGTCGAGGTCCTCGGCGAGGGCTTGGCCTTCGGCTTCGCGCGAGGCGATGAGGGTGTCGAGGCATTCGTCGATGGCCGGCATGAGGGCGGCCCAACCGCGTTCGGGGTCGTCGGGGTCTACTTCTTGGGCGCGCACCACGAGCAGGTCGGGGATGCGCAGCAGCTCGGCCAGACCGAAGTTGTCGTTGGTGATGTCGAGTTCTTTGCCGGCGGCCCGGAGTTCGCTGAGAACGCGTTTGGCTAGCGGTAGGTTGACGGCGGCGCTTTGCGCGGCTTCGGGTGGGGCTTGGATCGTACCGGTGACTCGGCCTCTGTGGACGCGGGTGCGTATGCGTTCGACGATTTTGCTCTCCAGCGCTGAGAGTGTCTTCGGCACACTGAAGGCCGCGTCGAACTGTTTACGATTGGTCGAACTCAGCGAAACGATGTATCCATTCGCTTCCGCGCGGCCGTAGCCGGTCATGCTTTTTAAACTCATCCTGATAAACTGTCTTGTTTCTTTTCCCATTCGACCAACTGCATCACGTCTTTGTCCCCGCGACCGGAGAGATTGATGATCAGCACTTGGTCTTTGCCCATCTCGGGGGCGATCCGCATCGCGTAGGCGATCCCGTGTGAGGTCTCAAGCGCCGGTAAAATCCCCTCCCACTCGTTCATCTTGTTAAAAGCGTTCACTGCCTCTTCGTCTTCGACGTAGGCGTATTCGACTCGTCCGGAGTCGTGGTGCATGGCGTGTTCTGGGCCGACGGCGGCGTAGTCGAGGCCGGCGCTGACGGAGTGGGTGAGGTTCACTTGGCCGTCTGCGTTTTGCAGCACGTAGGTTTTGGTGCCTTGCAGCACGCCGATTTTGCCGCCGAAGAAGCGGGCGGCGTGTTGGCCTTCGACGATGCCGAGTCCGCCGGCTTCGACGCCGGTCATCTTCACGGCCTCGTCTTCGATGAAAGCGTGGAACAGGCCGATGGCGTTGCTGCCGCCGCCGACACAGGCAACGAGGTGGTCGGGCAGGCGGCCTTCGATTTCGAGAATCTGGCGGCGCGCCTCGTGACCGATGATGCTTTGAAAATCGCGGACGATCATGGGGTAGGGGTGCGAACCCAACACTGAACCGATGATATAGTGGGTGTCGCGAACGTTGGTGACCCAGTCGCGCATCGCCTCGTTGATCGCGTCTTTTAGCGTTTGCTGGCCGGACTCGACCGAACGCACCTCGGCACCGAGTCGCTGCATGCGGAACACGTTGAGCATTTGCCGTTCGATGTCGACCGCGCCCATGTAGATGACGCAGTCCATACCGAAGCGCGCGGCGGCGGTGGCGGTGGCGACGCCGTGTTGGCCGGCACCGGTCTCGGCGATGATCCGCTGTTTGCCCATGTTGCGTGCGAGCAGAACTTGGCCGATGGCGTTGTTGATCTTGTGCGCACCGGTGTGCGCGAGGTCTTCGCGTTTGAGATAGATTTTCGCGCCACCGAGTTGCTCGCTCATCCGGCTGGCGTGGTACAGCGGGGTCGGGCGGCCGACAAAGTCTTTGAGCAGGGCGTCGAGTTCGGCTTGAAAGGCGGGGTCCTGCTGAGCCTTGGCGTATTCCGCCGCGAGCTCTTGCAGAGGGGACATCAGGGTTTCGGGCACGTACATGCCGCCGTAGGGACCATAGTGTCCAAGTTCGTCTGGGTATTTCATATGGTTATCAATCCTGCCCGTATTCCCCCTCATTCGTCAATATCCGTCAGCACCTTACGTCACCTTATCTACAGTCTCTTGGCCAACGAGCATCTTCGACATTTTAATTTGTTTTAAACGTCTTCCTGACGAAGATCTAGCGACTTGATTCAAATGTGTAGAACGAACTGACTACTAGTTCGTTCCGTCGCGAGCCGTTACTCAGGCGGAAAGGCCACTGCGGCGGTGGTGACCTTCGACCTGAAGAATTGATGGTGGAAAATGGAAGATGGCGGCTGGCGGATTTTTTTGGGGCTTTGGCCGCTTTCCGAGAAACCGCCTTCCGAGAAACCGCCTGCCGTTTAAAGTTCCTCGTCCTCTTCGATTTCCGGATTTTTCGGTGCGGCCGGTGCGGATGGGGCGGGCAGGGCGTTCAGGTCTTCGAGAACGTCACGGACTTCTGCTGGGAGTTTGTCTTGGTCCTGTTTGGTGACGATCGGGCCGTCGAACAGAACCTTGCCGGCGGGATCGACGGCGCGGCAGTGTTTCTGGCCGTCGCGTTCGCTGATGGAGACGGTGAGTTCGTCGTCGATGATGGAGACCACGCCTTCTTGGACCTTGGACGCGGCGCCATTTTTTCCATCCGCACCTGCGGCGCCGTTGCGGCCATTGCGGCCAGGGAGGCCGTCGCGTCCTGGGCGACCGTTGAGGCCATTGCCGCCGAACAACATACCGCCGGGGCCGATGTTAAACTGGAACACGCCGGCGCCATTGCCGGCGACGTTCACGTTCTCCTCCATGTTCTTGAGTTTGGCCATGTGGTCGGCGGGCACTTTGGCGCGTTCGCCCTTGGTGTTGACCGGACCGTCAAACAGCACTTTGTCGGCATTGACGTCTTGCACTTGGAAAGACTTTTTATCGTTCTCTTGGCTAAAGGTGTACTTCATGCCGTTCTCCACGACGCTTTGTTTCACGGAAGCGTTGCCATTGCCGAACGCGAAGGCTTGGCCGCCATCTCCTTGGCCGCCGAGTTGTCCCAACGCTTGGCCAAGGGCTTGGCCGAGGGCCTGTTCGATACCACCACCTTGGCCTTGGCCTTGGAACAGGTTGCCGAGTTCCTTCTCGATGTCGCCGAGGGCGTTCTCGAGGTCGCCGTTGTTGAACATCTGTTGCATCTGCAATTCCATGTCGCGGGCGGCGTTGTCGAGTTGCCCGCCGAGGTTGCCCATTTGCTTTTCGAAGCGTTTGCGCGCTTGGGCCATTTCAGCTTCGAGGTCCTGCATGTTTTTGCGGTCGAAGAACATTTCGAACTTGGGCGGCTCCATGTTGAAGCCGAGCGCGTTTTCTGGTGCTAGTTCAGTGCGTTCGGTGGCGCCTAATTGCACCTCGGTGGTCGTGGCTTTACCTTTGCGCAGGTAGTCGATGCCAACCTTGTCTTTGGGTTGTTTGCTGCGCACGAGCAGGGCGAGCTGGCGCGGGCTGGTGAGCAACTGGCCGTCGAATTTGTGCAGCAGGTCGTGTTGACGGATGCCGGAGGTATCGGCGGCGCTGCCGTCGACGACGTCTTCGACAATGAGGCCGAAACCTTCGGGCAGGCCGAGGACATCGGTGACCGCCTTGTCGGCGGGGCGGGTGGCAACGCCGAGCTGGGCCATCTGGCCTTGGGCGAAGGCGCCGACGGCAAGGCCGAGGGCGAAGATGCTAAGGAGGAGGGTTTTCATGGTCTAGGTAGTAGTTGGTAGCCGGTAGTCAGTAGTCGGGAGTTTGTCAGTAGGCAGGAGAAAATGTGTGCTGTATGGAGTCAACGTTTCCGAAGAGAGGGTTTGTTTCTAAAAGAGAAAGAATCTGAACCGGCTTGGGCGGTTAATGGTAGGCGAGTTGGTTGTACACGGTTTGGCGGACGGGGCGTTCGACGATGACGCGGCGGCCCTCTTGTTCGTATTCGAGTTTGTCGAGCAGGTTGACGTGGAGCACGCGGACTGGGCGCCCGTCGATACGCTCGATGCCGCCATCTTCGGTGTCAACCACGCTGCGTTCGGCCGAGACTGGGGCGAAGGGCAGGGGAAAGGTTTTGGCTGTGGTTGGGATGGCTGAGGTTGCTGGAGTGGCTGGAGTGGCTGGGGTGGCTGGGGTGGCTGGAGTGGCTGGGGTGGCTGGAGTGGCTGGGGTGGCTGGAGTGGCTGGGGTGACTCGAGCGATCCCACCGGGTTCGGGGACGATGTTTGGTGCTGGGGCGGTTTGCTGTTCGGGGACGGGTTTTGGATCGGTGTTGACGATCACGTCTTGCTGGTTCGGGACCTGTAACAATCCGAACCACAGCAGGGCGATCGCCGCAGCGGCTGCGGCGGCGACCGCGAAGCCGATGCGGAGAGGGGCTCGGCTGCGTAGCGTGGGATTGGCGTCCTTGGGCACCTCTGTGATGGCGATCGTGCCGGCGGAGAGGGCGGCCGTTTCCGCGACGCGTTCGGCCGTAAGTGCTGAGGCAATTCGCCCGCGCAGCCGTGCGGAGGGCGCGGTGGGGCTGAGGGCCGCGAGCTGTTGCTCGGTCTGTTGTCCGAACTGTTGTCCGAACTGCTCTGCTGCCTGTTCTGCTCTCTTTGCATCTCGCAAAGCCGAACGCATGCGGGCCTGCGCCTGCGCGCGCGGGCTGCGCGGCTTTAGCTCTCGTCGTAGTTTGTGTTCGAGTTGTTCGAGCGTTTGTTCGTTTGGGTCGGGGGATTGCATGGCGGTGCTTGGGGTGAGTATCGGGTCAGTCGGTGAAACCGACTTCTTCAAGATTCAGGGTGTGGCGGAGGGCGTCAAGGCCGTAGCGATAGCGTGACGCGGCGGTGTTCGGGGAGATATCTAGGGCTTCGCCGATTTCCCGGAACGACAGCTCGCCCCAGATTTTCATCATCAGGACTTCGCGTTGTTCGTCGGGTAGGATGGCCAGTCCTCGTTGGACCGCATCTTGGCGTTCGGCGGATTCGAGCGTGTTTTCGAACCAAGCCACGGCCGAACGAGACCCGACTTCGTGTTCGCGCTTTTCGCGGCGGATCCGGCTGCGCAAGCGATCGATCCCGGCCCAGCGGACCGCATTATAGAGGGCGGGGGCGATGCGCGTCGGTTCGAGGGTTTCGCGCGCCTTGAAGGCTTTGACGAAACCCTCTTGAACCAAATCTTCGGCGTCGGACAGCGAGTGAGCCCATTGGCGGGCGAATAGAACGAGGGCGCGTCCGTGGTCGGTGTACGCTTGGTCGAATGTTTGTTCCCAGTTCATAGACGGTTTTTGTCGCCCGGAGGTCGTTTGGCAGCACGGGTTTACAGTATGACGTCACTGTTCCGGTCTCTTGCCTAAAATCCATTGGAAAATCGTTGGTGAATTCTTCGCCGTCGAGGTACATCTAACGTGTGATGAAAACCCGGGCCCTGCGAACCGCTGTCCTACTCGCGCTGATTCCTTTGCTCAGCGGCTGTGTCTATTTGCGTCTCAACAAGCTTCGTATGCAAATGGCGAACTTCGAAAAGTACGCCGTTTTTCTCGACGATCCGGGACCGGGTCTGATGCTGAAAGAGCCGGTTTTGCTGCCGAGCGACCTCAACTGGCTGACCGGTTTGAAGCCGTCCAAGACAGAGGGTGACCTCGAACGCAGCATCCTCTCCTACGAACTGGTCAAGCGTCCCGCCAAGAACACCAAAGAGAAGGCGGCCGATCTCCGTTCGGAAGCCTTGTTCATGTTCGCCAACGACAAACTGGCGCGGGTGCAGCTGCCCCCGCAGTACAATGCCATTCTCAATGGCAATGTGATTGCCCAACTGATGAAGCGTGCTGACAAGGCCGAGATTAACCAAGGCAGCAAAGCGGCGCGTTGGGCGGTCGAAGACAGTTCGATTCTGCCCGGCATGAAACAGATCCGTCGCGCGCTCGGGCATCCGTCCAAGCTTGAGACCAAGGACGGCGAAATCATCCTCACCTATTGGTACGACTTGGTCGGCACCGACACAGCGGGTCCGGAGGTGTCGGCGGTGTTCGCCTACGATCTCAGTGACTACTCGTTTATGTGGGGCACCGGCGATGTCGGCAAAGTTCACGTGCGCAATCAGAATGACGGCGCGGGCAACTACCAACTGAAGCTCTGGCGTAAGTAGCGGGTCCGCGTTCTTCCCCGGTGTGGGATTCCAACAGGCCATCTTTGGTTTGCTTTACCGTCTTCGGTAGACGGTGCGCGGTTCAGGCCTGCTGTGCCGGCTCATCCTGTGTGATCGACTTCATCGTGATAAGCGCTAGTATATGCACTTTGTCATCTTCGGTGGAAACGATTACCGAGGTCCCTTTTCGGGTAAACGCAATGAAATCTCGATGCGGCACTGTGTACTGCTTCCCGTCGGCCATGGATATCGTGAACGGACGGTTGGATTCAATCATTCCTTGGATGTTCTCTCTTGTCATGACTGATTCTCGGGCAGAAGAGGCCAGCTTTCAATATTTTTCGCAGTATTGCAATGGCTTCGGCCGCTGAAGCTCGACCCGCTGTGCCGGCAGAAGCCGGATTCAGGACTCCGGGGATGTATGCGGCTCGAAGGTTCACCCACCGAATCGGCTTGATTCCGAATCGGCCTCTCTACATGTCCAGTCCCTTGTATCGTGTTCTCACATTCTCGCTGCTCATGTTCACCTGGATGATCTTCTCGGGTATTTTTGACATTATGCATCTCGGCCTCGGCATCCTTTCCAGCGTTGTGGTGACCGAACTCTCTTGGAAATTGCTGTGGCAGCGGACAGATCTCAGTCTCGGGGAGCGCTGCCGCCAATCTCTGGGGATTGTGAAATACATCGGCTGGCTGATGAGGCAGATCGTGCTGTCCAACATCCATATCCTGAAGTTGGCCTTTGGGCCGAAGGAACTGGTGGAACCAGTGATCATCCACCACCGCACCGCCCTGAGGTCCACTTTCGCTCGGTATATGCTGGCCCAATCGATCACTCTGACGCCGGGCACGGTCACCGTGAAAATCGACGGGGACGACTTTATCGTACACGCCATCAACCCGGAGGCGGCCAAAGGTTTGGTTGAAGAGGACGGCTTGGATTTCGAAATGGAACGGCGCATCGCCAAGATTCTCGAACCCGGTCTGCTCAACGGACGCGAGGGGAAGAAGGCATGAATGGCTTCATCCTTGGCGTGGCCATGTTCATTCTCGTGCTTGTCGGCGCGTTGCTCTATCGCGTTTGGTTCGGGCCCACCGCCATCGACCGTATTGTCGCCGCGAACGCCATTGGCACCAAGACCACGGTTCTGCTCGTCCTCGTCGGTTTACTGTTTGACGACGTTGGCATGTTTGTGGACTTCGCCCTCGCTTACGGTCTGCTCAACTTCATGGGCTCGCTCGCGGCCGCCCGCTACTTCCAGCGTAGCGAAAAGCGGGCCGAGGCGGGTCTTCGCCATCCGCTCCCGGTCCGGTCCAAGGAGGACGCGTCGTGAGCCTGTTCTTCGATCTCCTCTCGGGTAGCATGATGATCACCGGTTTGGTATTTTTCGTCGGCACTGTCACCGGCATGCTCCGCTTCCCGGACTTCTACACGCGCATGCATGCGGGCGGTAAAGGCGACACGCTGTCGACCATTCTGATCCTGCTCGGCGCAGCGATCCATGTGTTCGAAGATTTTTTCTACGATCCGCTCCAGTGGGGCGTGCTGTTGGTGATGGTGAAGATTCTTGCCATCGCCGCCTTCATCATGCTCACGAGTCCGACCTCGACTCACGCGCTGATGCGTGCCGGCTTTGAAGACGCTCACGAGGCGGATGAGACGGTCGTCGATAAGGACCAGGACGGCCCCTCCCTTGAGGAACTTCAGTCCGGAACGTGGGAGGAGCGCTCGTGATCTGGCAACTCGATCTGATCCTCTTGATCTTCCTCGTCATCACTGCCCTGATCTCCTTGCGGGTGAGAGACCTGCTCGGCGCGAGTATGGTGTTCGGGATTTACAGCTTTTTGATCTGCCTACTCTGGGCGGGGATGGGGGCGGTGGATGTCGCCTTCACCGAAGCCGCGGTCGGGGCCGGCGTCAGCACCGTAATTCTTGTGGCTACCGTCTACCACACGCGACGTGTTACCGGTGGGCACAAGCGGGCTTCGGGGATGAAACTCCTTTCGCTTCTCCTCATGCTCGTGCTCGGCGGCGTCCTGCTGCACGCCTCCGGGGACTTCCCCGCCTTGGGCGATCCCACCTCCCCCGCGAACAACCATCCCGTGGCCCAGTATTACATCGAGGGAAGTTACCAAGACACCAAGGTGCCGAACCTCGTGACCTCCGTTCTCGCGGATTACCGTGGTTACGACACCTTGTTCGAAACGGTTGTGGTGTTTGTCGCCGGCATCGGGATTCTTGCGGTGATCGGGGTCCCCACTGCGCGGATGCGCCGGGAAGAGGTCTGCGGCGACACGGCTCAGTTTGGTGAGGATTCGGATTTGATCATCCTGCAAACCTGCCGCCTTGTCGTTCCGGTGTTGCAGTTGTTCGCCCTCTACGTGATCGCGCATGGCCACCATAGTCCGGGCGGCGGATTCCAAGGGGGGGTCCTGTTCGGCGCGAGTTACATCCTGTTGGCCCTGAGTGGCGGACTCCGCGAAGCCCTGCGCCGTTTGTCTGAGAGCATGTCGTTCCGCTTGGCGGCGTGCGGCATCGTGATTTACGCGGGCTTCGGCTTGCTGTGCATGGCCTTGGGTTCGAGCTTTCTCGACTATGCTATTCTCGATTCCATTCTTCCCGGCGGTGTGGCCAAGGCGCGTTCGCACAGCATGCTCATCGTCGAGGCGGGCGTCGGCTTTACCGTGACCACCATTCTCTTCGTGATCTACGCCAACCTCGCGACGCGTGGCAAACTGGAGGGTGGACTCTAATGGAATTGCTGACCCTCACCGCGCAGTTCGAATGGATTCTCGGCAAGAGCAACTACTGGGCGTCGACCGTGCTCTTGCTGATCGGGCTGCACGCCATGATCTCGAAGAACAACTTGATCAAAAAACTGATCGGCATGAGCATTTTCCAAACCGGGATCATCCTCTTTTACGTGTCCGCCGGCGCGAAGCATGGCGCGCAAATTCCGATCGTCCACTATGGGCACGACTCGCACGAATCTCACGACAAAGCCGCCCATGCTGCTGAACATGCTGCCGACGCGGGCCAGCAGGTGGCAGAGGCCGCAGCGCCCGCCGCAAACCACGCGGCGGACGCGACCCATACCCTCGGCGAGACTCTCTACGCGAATCCGCTGCCCCATGTGCTCATGCTCACCGCCATTGTGGTCGGCGTGGCCACCCTTGGTCTCGCCCTCGCCATGGTGCAGAAGGTGTACGCGGCCTATGGCAGTATCGAAGAGGATGAAGTGTTGGATGCCATTGCTGATAGTACGGCTGATAGTACGGCCGATAATACGGTCGATAGTACGGTCGACCGCACGGTGAAAGGAACGCCAGAGGCATGATGGATCAGATGCCGACCATCCTCATGCTGGCGCCTTTTATCGGGGCGGTTGGCCTCAGCCTGTTGGCTTGGCGTCGACCCGCCGCGGCGATGCCGGTGGTGTTCGGCGCGCTCGCCATCACCGTGCTCGCGGCCGTCTTGACGCTGCGCGAGGTGCTCGCCAACGGGACCATCACCTACTTGCTCTCGGGATGGGACCGCCTGCCCGAACGAGCGGAGGGCATGGCGGTCGGCATCGAGTACAAGATCGATGCGTTCAATGCGCTGGTGCTGGTGTTGATCCCGGCCATCGCGTTGATCAACGCGCTGTATTTGCGAACGCGGCTCGCGGTCGAATGCGCCGGCAAGGAGATCCTGTACGCCATCCTTTACCTGCTGCTGGTCGTCGGCTTGTGCGGCATGGTGATCACCAACGATGCCTTCAACTTGTACGTGCTGCTCGAGATCAGTTCGCTCACCAGTTATGCGCTGATCGGCATCGGACGGCGTCGCGCCGCGCACGCGACGTTCAATTACATCATGACCGGAACCATCGGCGCGTCCTTTTTCTTGCTCGGCGTGGGCTATCTTTACATCCAAGTCGGAACGCTCAACATCGGCGATATCCATGAAGCACTCATGGCCTCCTCCGAACTGCGCGGGCTCGCCAGCATCAAGGTGGCGGCGATGATGATCATGGCCGGACTCTGGCTCAAGATGGGGCTGTTCCCGCTCCACGGCTGGTTGCCGAACGCCTACCGCTATGCCCCCACCGCGACCGGTAGCCTGATGGCGCCGCTGGTGACTAAGGTCATGGTGGTAGTGATGCTGCGGATGATGGTGAGCTTGTTTGGATTGGACTACTTGTTCGCCGAACTCAACTGGCGCCCGGTCATCGTCGGCATTGCCTGCGTGGCCATTCTCGCCGGTTCGTTCTTCGCCCTCGCTCAGCGCGACATCCGCGGCATGCTCTGCTTCCTCATCGTGGCCGAGGTCGGCTATATGGTGGGCGGCGCTTGGCTGGGCAACGAGGCCGGCATCACCGGCGCGGCCTATCATGTACTGAGCGACGCCTGCATGACCTTCTGCCTGTTTCTGGCCGTGGCGGCGATCATCCTGCGCACGGGCGAACACCGCCTGAGCGCGTTCCGCGGAGCGTTCCGCAAGATGCCGGTGGCGATGGCTGCGTTCACGGTTGGCGCGCTGTCGATGGTCGGCCTGCCACCCACCTGCGGCTTCTTCAGCAAATGGTATCTGCTGATCGGCGGCGTCGAGGCGGGGCAATGGCACTACGTCGCCTGCCTGCTCATCTCGAGTCTGGTGAACGCCGTTCTGTTTTTCCGCATCTTTGAAATCGCCCTGATGAAGGTCGAAGTCGAGGAATCCGGCTCGTTCGACGTCGACGCGCTGCCTGAAGATCCCGAAGACCGCTGGGTACGCGTTCCGGTCGGGACAATCGTCGCCATGATTGTTGCCGCGACCGCCGTGCTGATGATCGGTCTGCTCAACCGCCCGATCGCCTCGTTCATCGCCACCTGGATCGGCCAAGCCGTGGAGGTCGCACCATGATGCCAATTTTAGGGTCGACTGTATCGACCGTGACCGAACCTAGTCTGCTCCCCGTTTTCGCCTGCCTCGCCTCGCTTCTCGCGATTCCAGGCATTCTCGCGTTCCGCAAATCCCCGAACGCGCGCGAAGGCGTAACCTTCATCGCGGGCGGGATCAAACTCGCCCTCGTGCTGATGATGGTGCCGGGCGTGCTGAGCGGGAAGATGTACGAGTTTCGCTTCTTCGAACTCGTTGAAGGCGTCGGCCTCGAGTTCCGCGTCGACGGACTCGGTCTGTTGTTCGGCATCGTCGCCTCCTTCCTCTGGCTGTGCACCACGCTCTACGCCATCGGCTACATGCGCGCGCACCACGAGACCAACCAGACGCGCTTCTTCTCATTCTTCGCGCTGTCGCTCTGCGCCACCCTCGGCGTCGCGTTCGCTGGCAATCTGCTCACGCTTTACATCTTCTACGAGATGCTGTCGCTGTCCACGTTCCCGCTGGTCTCGCATCACGGTGACAAGAAAGCCCGAACGGGCGGCCGGACCTACCTCAGCTACCTGTTGGGCGCCTCGATCGGGCTCGCCCTGCCCGCTCTGATCTTCTGCTACACTCGGTCCCCCGAGGGCATGGACTTCATGACCGGTGGCTTCATGGCGGGGAAAGTGGGGGCGACGGAAGCGGCCATCCTCCTCCTCATGTTCGCCTACGGCTTCGCGAAGTGCGGATTGATGCCGCTCCATTCCTGGCTGCCGGGCGCGATGGTGGCACCGACCCCGGTCTCCGCGCTCCTCCATGCCGTAGCCGTGGTGAAGGTGGGTGTCTTCTGCGTCATCCGGGTAGTGACGGGCGTGTTCGGAACCGACTTCCTGCTGGAGGTCGACGCCGCGACAGCCTTGCAGTGGGCGGCCGCAATCACGGTGGTGGTCTCCTCGTTAATCGCGCTCTCTCAAGACAACCTAAAGCGGATGCTCGCCTTCTCGACCATCGGACAGCTAGGCTACATCGTGCTCGGGGTCGCCCTCCTCTCCCCCAAGGGCGTGGCCGGGAGCATGCTCCACATCGCGATGCACGCCACCGGTAAGATCACCCTTTTCATGTGCGCCGGAGCCATCTTCGTGGCGACCGGGAAGAAGTACATCAGCCAGATGGAAGGGATGGGACGAACCATGCCGCTGACCTTCGCGGCCTTCTTTATTGGCTCGCTCAGCGTCATCGGACTCCCGCCCACCGGCGGGTTCATCAGCAAATTCTACCTCGTGATGGGAACGATCGAGGCCGGCAAGATCCCGCTGTTGGTCGTGTTCCTCGTCTCCACGATCCTCAACGCGGCCTACTTCATGCCGATCGTCTTCCGCGCTTTCTTTCCGCGTGGACCCACCGCGCCCTTCCGCTGGGACCGCGTTCAGGAAGTGCCGAAGGCCTGCCTGATCCCGATCCTCATCACCGCCACCATCACCATACTCGCGTTCTTCGTGCCCGAACTGGGACAGCGGCTTGCCGCGTTGATGGTGCCGGGACTGTAGTACCAAGATTGTAGCCTCCACCGAATTTGAAACGATGTCCGAAGAGCAACCCAAACAGGAAAAGCAGAACAAGGAGTTCGACTGGTTCGACCGCCCGAAGTCGCGGCGGCTGCTGTGGATTCTCCTCTGGGCAATCTGTGGCCTCTTCCTCCTGCTCGAGTTCACCATCAAGCGGAAGGCGGTGTTCACGATCGAGAAGATGCCGTTCTTCTTCGCGATCCTCGGGTTCGTGGCCTGCGCGGTGAGCATCCTGATTGCCAAGGGACTCGGGTATATCCTGAAGGTGCCCGAAGACTACTACGAACCCGAGGAGGACCGCCTCCCTTGGGATGTGGAAGGAGGCGAAGACAATGCCTGAATTCCCGCCCGCACTGCTTCTGATTTTCGGCGCCGCCCTCGTGCCGATCCTGCCGCTGGCGGCACGGCGGATCTATGTGATCGCCCTGCCACTGGCCGCGCTCGCCTATATCTTCGGGCTCCCCCACGGGGAATTCGCCCAGATCACCCTCCTCCAGGGATTCGGGGAGATGACCGGCTTGCGGGTCGACAAGCTGAGCAAGGCCTTCGGCATTATCTTCACGCTCAATGCGGTGATCGCCTTCCTCTTCGCCTTCTATGTGAAACGTTCGGACCAGCATGTCGCGGCGCTCGTCTACATCGGCGGTGCCCTCGGCGTGGTCTTTGCAGGCGACTTGATCTCCGTCTACATCTACTGGGAACTGATGGCGGTGGCCTCTACTTTCATTATCCTCGCCCGCCAGACCGAACGCGCCAAGGGAGCGGCGTTCCGCTACCTGCTCATCCACATCGTCGGCGGCCTCATATTGCTGGCGGGGATCGTGCTGACGATCGGAGCCCAAGGATCGATCGCCTTTGATCCGTTCTCCTGGGACGCACGGCACCTCGGGACCTGGCTCATCCTCGTCGGCGTCCTCGTCAACGCGGCCGCGCCCCCATTTTCGGCCTGGCTCTCCGACGCCTACCCGGAGGCCTCGGTCACCGGCGGGCTCATCCTCAGCGCCTACACCACAAAGACCTCGGTTTACGTGCTCCTGCGGGGGTTCACCGATCCTGGCAACGCCGCCCACGAGGCCTGGCCGATTCTGATCGTCGTCGGCTGCGTCATGGCCCTTTATGGGATCATCTTCGCGCTGCTCGAGAACGACATGCGCAGGATCCTCGCATACTCGATCATCAACCAGGTCGGATTCATGGTCTGCGCCGCCGGCGTAGGAACCTCGATGGCGGTGGACGGTGCCGTGGCCCACGCCTTCTGCCACATCATTTACAAATCGCTGCTGTGGATGTCGGCCGGCGCTGTGCTGTACCGGGTCGGGAAATCGAAGTGCACCGAGCTCGGCGGGCTCTACAAGACGATGCCACTAACCCTGATCTTCGGCACCATCGGCGCCCTTGCCATCTCCGCGCTCCCCTTCACCAGCGGGTTCACGAGCAAGACCATGATCGTGAGCGACATCCACCACCACGCCGAACTCTTCTGGGCGTGGCTCGTGCTGGAGATCGCCTCGGCTGGGGTTTTCCTCCACGCGGGAATCAAGTTCCCCTACTTCGTGTTTTTCAACAAGGACCGGGGCCACCGACCGAAGGAGGCGCCGAAGACAATGTTGATCGCGATGGCGATCCTTGCCTTCTTTTGCATCCTGCTCGGCTGCTGGAAGGCCCCTCTCTACGCCCTCCTCCCCAACGGCGGACTCGATAGCTATACGGGTGAGACCTACCAGCCCTACAAGTGGGCCAAGATCATCACCCAGATGCAGCTGCTGATGTTCAGCGCGCTGGTGTTCTTCCTCTTCCTCAAACTGCTGAAGCGGACCCCGACGATTGTCCTAGACACCGACTGGTTCTACCGGAAATTCGGCAAGATCGGCTACCGCTTCGCGGACGGTTTGTTCAACACGCTTAACGCCACCGTGCACCGCGTGGTGGTGATATCCGGCCTCGGAAAACTGGGCGCCTTCCTCGCGAAGGGCCCTCAGGAAGTGGTCGGTGCGCTGGGCGACATGTTCGCCGGTGAGTCCAGTGACAAGATCGCCGAACGCCTGCGCAGCGGCACCTTTCCCATCGGCCTCGCCGCGTTGTTCGGCATGCTGTTGTTCGCGCTGCTCTACTTCCTTTAAGATTGGCCCCACAGCTTCCTAGGCTGGTCGGGGTCGAGGCGCGGAATACTCCGCCTCGGATGTCTCCACCGTGTTTGGTCAAAACGAAGGCCGCCTGTGTTCGAGTCACCCCCTCCTCGGGGGGAGAGCCCCAAAGCGGGCGAGACAGTGTAGCCTGGGGTCAGCGAATCTCGCGTTCGCGGGATGAGCGCAGCCCCGGGTCGTGGTGGTGGGGGTGGTGAGGTGCCCCAACGGGGCACGACAATACACTTTCGCCCCGGCGAACTGGATCCCGCATGGGGCTTTTTTGCCTGTTGAAAAAGCTACATCTCGCCAGCGAGGTTCGTCTTTTTAAGGCCCACTCCCGTGAGCCGTAACATCAACAGTGTTCGTATCTAATTCATCGCGGCGGGCCAAAACAACTTGAGCAGGATCAGCACCACCATCACCACCAAGATCCAGTAGGCCCAAACATCGGCGTTCTTATAGGTCGAAGCGAATTCCGCCGTCAGCCAGCCACCGACCAATTGACCGATCGCAAGTGCGGCCGCAGCCTCCCAATGGATGAACCCGTTGTACGCGAAGATGGCGATGACGGCGATGGTATAGAGGAATACTGCGAACGATTTGACCGCGTTGCCTTCGATGATCGGCATCCGCGACACCAGCACCAGCGCGGCGAGAAATAGAATGCCCATGCCCATTTGGATGAAGCCGCCGTAAAATCCGATAGCGAGATAAACCGGTACGGTGATCCACCACGCGAGGGAGGGTTTGGATGCGTCCGAACCCGCCGGGTTCAACCAGCGTTTCGGTTTCACCAACACCACGAACAGCATGCAGACCATCAGCCCTTTGTAGACCAGGCGGAACTGCTCGTTCGAGATCTGGGTAGCAGCCCAGACGCCGAACAGCGCGCCGAAAAACACCGACGCGACTAGGAGCCGATTTTGCCTCATGTGTAATTTTCCTTTGCGCTGAAACACCCAGGTCGAACTGGCGCCTTGGGCGAGAACCCCGAGCCGGTTGGTGCCGTTCGCGGTGGTTCCGGGAAGGCCGATGACTTCGGTCAGGATGCCCAAGGTGATCGCCGAACCGTTGCCGGCGAGGGTGTTGATGCAGCCCGCCACGAAGCCGCCGAAGACGGCGATCAGGAGATGGTACAGCGGCAGTTCCATGGCGTCGATTACTCCCGTTCATCCTCGGGGGGAAGCGAATCAGGATTTTAGATGCTTTTGGTATATTCGGGAACCGTGGTAGTTTCGCCGTAAGGCGGAGGCCGCACACGCGTCCACACCGACCGGAGCATCTTCGGAGCAAAGCATCATGCGGCATCACATTATTATCGGCAACGGCATCGCGGGAACCACAACCGCCCGACATTTGCGCAAGCATTCTTCCGAGGACCGGATCACCATCCTTTCGAAGGAGTCAGACCACTTCTTCAGTCGGACCGCTCTGATGTACATCTACATGGGGCACATGACCTACAGCGATACCAAGCCCTACGAAGACTCGTTCTGGGCGAAGAACCGGATCGCACTCGTTCGCGACACGGTGCTGGCCCTCGACCCGGTGGCGAAATCCCTCCAGCTCAAGAACGGTGGCGCGCTCAGCTACGACACGCTGACCCTCGCGCTTGGTTCCGAACCCAACAAGTGGGGCTGGCCGGGGCAGGACTTGGAAGGCGTTCGCGGCCTCTATTCGAAACAGGATCTCGAATACATGGAGCAGTACACGGCGGGCATTTCCGGCGCGGTGGTGGTCGGCGGCGGGCTGATCGGTATCGAAATGGTCGAGATGCTGATGTCGCGCGGGATCCACACCACCTTTCTGGTTCGCGAGGACAGCTTCTGGAACGGCGTCCTGCCGGCGGAGGAATCGGCGATGATCAACGATCACATTGTCGAACACCACGTCGATCTTCGGCTCAAAGGTGAACTCGACGAAGTGCTCGCCGACGACCACGGACGCGCCCGCGCCGTGCGCACCAGAGAGGGCGAAGAGATTCCCTGCCAGTTCGTCGGACTCACCGCCGGCGTGCACCCCAACATCGCCTTTCTCAAAGACCACCCGGTCATCGAAACGAACCGAGGCATTCTGGTCGACGAGCTATTCCGCACCTCCGCTCCAGACGTCTACGCGGCCGGCGACTGCGCCGAGGTGCGCGAACCCAAGCCCGGGCGGCGCGGGGTCGAGGCCGTTTGGTACACCGGCAAAATGCACGGCGAATACATCGCCGCCACCATCTGCGGCCATCCGAAACCCTACGACCCCGGCATCTGGTGGAACTCGGCCAAGTTCATGGACATCGAATACCAGACCTACGGCACGGTGCTGGCCAAGTGCCCCGACGACGAACGCGATTTCTTTTGGCGGGACCCCGAGGCGCAGCGAACGCTACGCATTCGCTACAAAGCCGATGGCGAACAGGTGACCGGATTCAACTTGTTCGGCCTACGCGGACGGCATGTCGTCTGCGAACACTGGATCCACCGTAGCGCCACCTTGGCCGAGGTGATGGACGAACTCGGTGCCCTCAATTTCGACCCCGAATTCTACCGTCGCTTTGAACCCGCTGTGCGCCAAACGCACGGCGGTGTCTCGACCTCCTCCCCGGTTCAAAAGGGTCTGTTCACAAAAATCATGCGGAGTCTTCAACCGAAATGAGCCTCGACTTCCCAACCTCTGACAAAAGCCTGTCTCTTGTAGCGAGCCATGCAAATCTTGATGCGATTCAAAAGATCGGCCTCTTCCTGCTGACGTTCGGCGTCGTTCTCTTGCCGCTTCTCTTTATGGGATTCGGCGGGACGAAGCGTTTTTGGATGTTGCTCGCGGTGTTCGGCCTCATCGCCATGGGAACGCTGGTTCATACGTTCCGGACGTATCAAAAAACGCCGCCGGGGATTCGCAACGACAACATGGTTCGCCATGTGTTCACCAGTGGCGGAACCGGGGGCTGGATGCTCGGTGTCGCCATCACCGCGTTTTACACCTTGTATTATTTTTTCCCCAATACGCCGCCGTACAAGGCCTATACCGCGCTGTTCGACCCGGTGGCAAAGCTGTTCGGTCATGGCGCGGCGTCCACATGGTTCGCCTATGGCGCCACCTATACCTTCGCGGTGTTGTTGATGGGCATTCGGGCCATCCTTCGATATCGCCACAATCGCTATCAAATTGTGCGGACCTTGGTCGTGATGGCCGCTCAATTCGGCCTCGCCTTTATGATTCCCCATATTCTCTCCGGGCTGAATCAGCCGGAATTTTATCCCAGTTATTTTTGGCCGCTCGAGCCGAAGTCCATGTGGAAAAATGAGACGCAATGGATTGTCATATGGTCCTTCGTGGCCGTGCTCGTGATCACCCCTGTCCTTACTTATTACTTTGGCAAACGATGGTACTGCAGTTGGATCTGCGGCTGCGGTGGACTCGCCAATACGTTTGGCGACCCCTGGCGACATCTCTCGGACAAGTCGCTTCGCGCATGGAAAATCGAACGCGTTACGGTGTATTCGGTATTGGTGATCGTCACGGTTTTGACCGCTTACATCTTCATCGATCGAACCAGTGGCGTCTCGGAATGGGCCAGAAAACTTTATGGTTGGTTCATCATATCCGCTTTTGCCGGCGTGATCGGGGTTGGGTTTTATCCCATTTTCGGCACCCGTGTCTGGTGCCGCTTCGGTTGCCCGATGGCCGCGATTCTCGGGATTCTGCAAAAGTTTTTCTCGCGATTCCGCATCACCACCAACGGCTCCCAATGCATCTCCTGCGGCAATTGTAGCAAGTACTGCGAGATGGGCATCGACGTCCGCTGGTATGCGCAGCGCGGCCAGAACGTGGTACGTGCCTCGTGCGTCGGCTGTGGCATGTGTGCCGCGGTTTGCCCGCGTGGCGTTCTCAGTTTGGAAAACGGTCCGCGCGACAACCGCACTCCGGAACCGATCTCGTTGACGCTGCCGCAGAAGTCCGGAATTCAGGCTGCGGTTCGGACCGACTGAGGTTTTTTGGGTCCCTACTCGCCGCGCCCCGTGTTACTCGCCGCGGAGTTTTTTCAGGAGCGATTCTTTGGTCGCCGGTTTGGTGATAAACAAGCCGCCAGTCATGCCGGCCGCCATCCGGTACAGCACGGCTTCGGGCGAATGCGCTTTCAGCGTAACGAGATGGTCCATTTCGTCAGGAAAGCCGAGTGCGATGAGGCCGAAATCGAAGGGGCGTTCGCCGACGGCGTCGAGCGTGGTGTGTACATCGTAGCCGGACGAGCGGAGGTCGGCAGCCATGCGTTCGGACTCGGCCTCGTCGGACTCGAGCAATAACACGCATCCCAGCGCGTTTGGCTTGGCTGGTGCGGCCGTTGGCGCAGCTGGCTCGATGTTGATCTTGCCGACAACTCCCGGAAGCAGCGTCAGAATCAACTGGGCTCCTTCGTCGGTATTTTCGGCGCGCAGTTGGCCGCCCCATTCCATCACCGCCGAACGGCAAAGGGCGAGGCCAGTGCCGGACAGTTTGTGCTCGTGGCCTTCGGTGTTGAAGGGCAGGCCGAATTTTTTCAGCACCGCCTCGGGAAATCCCCGGCCGGTATCGGCAAAGGTCACGACGAGTTCACCGTCCGCAGACGGTTCCGCCAGCGACACCGTAAAGGTCCCTTGCTCAGAACCGGCAGACATCGCCTTGCCGGCGTTGCTGGCGATGTGGTCGAGCACCATAAAAATTTGGACCGGGTCGAACAGGGCGCCGATCGGCTCCGAGGGCAGATGCCATTTGATCGTCACGCCGTCGCCGAGCTTTTTGCCGAACATCGTTTCCGCCGAGCGCAAGGCGAACACCACGTCTCCAGGCAGGGTTTCCGCATGGCTAAAATTGGCCATCTCTCCGTAACGGCCGCACAACTTCATGCCGCGTTCGGCTGCGGTCAGCAGTTCATGGAGGTCGGCGATGTCGTCCTCGTCCGTTAAGCGTTCCTGGAGCATCCGCCCAAAGCCCACGATCGGGGTCAGCACGTTGTTCATGTCATGGGCGGTGTTGCCTGCGAATCGCTGCATGATCCGCATCAGGTCCTCGCGACTCACTTTTTTGTCGCTATCGTCACGCTTCACGATCTAAACCTTTCGCAGACCTGAGAACTTGCGAACAAAGTTCTAAATTCCAACTCAAACAGACCCGCGAAATGGCACGTCGATCCATATCCCTTCCGAGCCTCTTTACCTTTAAAACAAGGCTGAAGGTGCGTATTACAGATCTGAATTATGGGGGACACGTTGGAAATGATCAGTTCCTTTCTTTTTTACATGAGATACGGGTGCAATTTCTGCGCCAAGTTAACATTTCGGAATCAAATAATGAGGGGGTTGGCCTGATTCTTAGCGATGTTTGTATGGATTTCCTTGGCCAATCCTTTCACGGAGACGACCTTGATTGTGCCGCCGCCGCCGCCAATCCCGGTGGCAGCCGCTTTGACATCTACTACAAAATCGAACGCGGCGGGACGCCGATCCTGCGTGCCCGAACCGGCATGGCTTGCTTTGATTACAAGCGTCAGCGGGTGTGTCGCATGCCGGAGCTGCTGCGCCAAAATCTACCCTGGTCCACCTTCGACGAACCCAACTGACCTCCCCATGCATCCCACTCCCTGGACCACGCGTTCGAGTCGCCACGTGTACGACAACCCCTGGATCTCTGTCACCGAACACGAGGTGGTAAATCCCGGCGGCGGGGAGGGGATTTACGGCGTCGTTCACTACAAGAACCAAGCGATCGGTATCGTGCCGGTGGACGCTGATGGCAACACGTGGCTGGTTGGTCAGTTCCGTTATCCGCTCGCTCGCTATTCCTGGGAGCTGCCAGAGGGCGGCTGTGGGGCAGGGGAGAATCCACTCGACGCAGCCAAGCGCGAACTGGCCGAGGAGACGGGATTGACGGCGGGCCGTTGGGAGCGGCTTTGCTCGTTCGACGTTTCCAACTGTTGCTCGGACGAGACCGGGCATTTGTTTCTCGCCCGCGAACTCACGGCGGGCGAGTCGCATCCGGACGAGGACGAAGAACTGGCGCTGCGTAAGCTGCCTTTGACCGAAGCCTTGGAGATGGTTCGGGCGGGTGAGATCACGGATTTGATCTCGATCACCGGACTGCTGCAGGCGGAGCGCCTGTTGCTTGGTTAAAGCAGCCTCGCTCGACGGCTAAACTGCAGGGATTGGACCACGGAGAGCACGGAGGACACGGAGAGCAGGGAGAGAATTGGTTCCGAACCGATTACGATCTGGCGATGGGTCGGGTTCTCTGGTTGTAGGAGCCGCCCGCCGTCCGTCGCAAGGTCCTGACTACCGGCTACGTGCTACCGGCTACTCACTACTGGCTACTGGACTTAAAATCCGGCCGGTGTGCAGGCGGTGTTCGGGGCGAACGAGTTCTTCCCACGTGGTTTTTTCCGTGTCGACCATGCGGGCTTGGCCATTTTTGGTGACGACAACCAGCCAGCGAGTGCCGAGCGGGTGTTGCGGGTTCATGCTATCGCGAACGGGACCTGCCAACTTGTTGAGATAGGTGGCGCTGCGCAGGTTGGGGCTGAATAGGAACGGGGTGTCGGGCGGATTTTTGGCCTTAAGACCTTCGACGACGTACCACTGCTGATTGGTGTTGGCGTTGATTTTTCCGCTGGCAGCGGCGAGCCAATCGGAGCTATTGGCGAACTCGCCGGTGGATGGGGAGCCGAGGCTGGTAGCGAGTTCGGCGCCGACGGCTTTCAGGGCGCTGACCGGGCCGGGGGCCGGTTTGCGTTGGCCTTGCGTCAGGTAGTAGGCGGCGAGGAGAACGAAGGGGAGGAGGGCGAGGCCGCAGCCGAGTCGTCCTTGGCCGAGCGCCTTGGTGTTTACTGGCAGGGCGGCTTTCTCGGGTGCGGTGGGCAGGCCGCGCAGTCCGAAGAAGCCGTTGCCCGCCGCGAACCAGGCCGCAATGATGATCAGCCAGGTGGCGCCGGTGAGCAGGACCACGCTTGGGTCGCCACCGATCTCGTCGAGCAGGGATTTGCCGAACAGGAGCAAGCCGAGCAGCACGAGGGTGGCGAGAACCGCGAAGGTGCCGCAGCCGGTGGCGCGCCGGCAGCGCGTGCGGGCGAGTTCGAGCTCTCGTTCAGAAGATGAAAACAGGGCCATTCGCGCGTAGCATAGCATGAGTGGGTTCGTTCGGCATCACTTTTTGATTGGACGCGGGTGCGTTCGTTCACTAGGCCGGTTCATGCCGCAGGATGCGATCAACACACGTGAACAAGGACGGTTTTTATGAGTGAAGACCAAATTGAAGCCAACAATCCCTACGCGTGTCCCGCAAGCAACCCGGATCTGAGTCAGTCTGGAATCAATGATAAATTAGTGCGGGGGTTTCGACGGCAGATCCATGTCTTGGGTGGTCTCTGGATACTGCTCGGGGGCTCGTCTTTAGCCGTTCCTAACGATTTCATTATTGGAGGCGGCTGGGGAATTGACGAACTGGCAGGACCGCTAATACGCATCGCTTTGGGGGGCGCCTTTTTGCTACTTGGGATACAAGCCTGTCGCAAACGACTCGCAGCCGTGCAAGCCGGATTGGTTATCTTGTATCTCTCGATGATCCTGAACGCCCTCACGGGGTACAGCATCGCCATTGCATCGGACTTCAGCACCGTTGTTTTAATCATGGTTCTAATCTCTCTATTTCTGATTGTTCTCGCCTGCAGCGTGATCTCCAAAGGCAAAAAACTGCAGCGCGCCGGCGTGCCGCTGAACTACAAACCCTGACGCATGAGCTGGTTCGTTCGGCATCACTTTTTGATTGGTCGCCAGTGCGCCCGTTTCGCTAAGCAGAGCCATGATGCTGCCCCTCAATACTGCCCTCGTCTTGATCGATATTCAAATTGGCATCGATGCTTATCCCGACGATGCCTATGATGGCCCGCGCAATAACCCAGATGCGGAACAAAATATGTTGAAACTTCTGAAGGCCTGGCGGGAGACGGGTCGGCCGGTTTATTTCATCAAACACAATTCCACCGACCCGAACTCCTTGTTGCGTCCCGAACTTCCGACCAATGCGCTCAAGGACGGGTTCGAGCCGATGGGGGATGAGGCGCTGATCGAAAAGAAAGTACATAGCGCGTTCATCGGCACCGACTTGGCGGAGCGTTTGTCGGAAGCGAAAACGGAGTATCTTGTGATCGTCGGTTTGGAGTCCAACCATTGTGTGGAAACGACGACGCGGATGGCGGGCAACTTGGGCTTCCACACCTACGTGGCGCACGATGCCGCCGCGACCTATCCCAAGGTCGGCTTCTTCGGCGAGAGCTACACGGCGGAACAGGCGCACAACATGGCGATGGCGAATCTGCACGGTGAATTTGCGACCGTGCTCGCGACGCAGGATGTCATCGACATGCTGGCCTGAAGGTTATTTGGGTCGGTAGAAATTGCGCGCTCGCGCGGAGCACCCCGTTCCGCGCGATGGCTCTCAGGAGTGGTAGATCCGCAATGAGAGCGACCGATTGGATGCCTCCCTCGCATGCACAAGCAATTGGTCCAAGAGCCCAGCCGTTGCCGTGGCCACATCCCCTTTTATGCCTCCGGCCAATTGTTTGATAGAATCGATAAACATTGAGCTGTCGAGAAGATGCCCATCCGGGTGATCACATTCAGCCCAGCCGGTATCCATCCACCAATCACGAAAAAATAATGGAGAGCTCTCCAATAGCTCCGCACCTTGTTCGAAATACTCTGAAATCGCCCATTCAAGTTCTGGGCCATTGTAGATCAACGTAATCCTCTTGCCGTTTTCCTCATACCAAAGAAAAGCCTCCTCACCGCAAGATGGGACGCCGCAAACCGGACAGGGAGTTGAAATATCGGATGATACAACAAACGAGAAGTTCCCCTGACTTCCCCTGATTGTGTACTCAGCCTTCTTTTCTTTCATGGCATTCGGGTCCGTACAAATCGCGGCGCAGGCGCGCGGACAGATCGTCGAACATCGGTCCCTTCTCGAACGCGATCCCCTCGAACGCGATCACCGCGGTGACTTCGCAGGTGGTGCCCATGACGAGGATTTCGTCGGCGGCTTTGAGCTCGTCGGCGGTGAACGAGCGGACCGCGGTCGGAATGCCGGCGGCTTCGGCGAGTTCGAACACGCGCATCATGGTGGTGCCGGCGAGGATGCGTTCGGCGGGTGGGCGGACCAGGGTGCCGTCGGTGACCATGCAAATGTTCTCGGTGAAACTTTCGGCGATGTGGCCGGACTCGTCGACGCTGACGACGAAGTGCACGCCGGCGTCGACCGCTTCTTTTTTCATCAGGGCGTTGGGCAAGTAGTTGCAGGTTTTCACCCGGGCGAGCAGGCCGGGTTTGACGGCGATGGTGGAGAGTTTCACGCGGGCGCCGTCCGGGTTCTTGGTCATGAACGGGACGCTGGCGGGATAGGCGGCGATGTAGAGTTGCGGGCTGGTGGGTTCGTAAGGATTCACCGAGAACCCGCCGGGGCCGCGCGACACCAGGACGCGCAGCAGCACGTCATCTTGGCCGCCGGCGGTGATCGTATCGCGCAGGATGGTTTCGAGTTCGGACGCGGTCCAAGGAATGTCGATGCCGATGGCCGCGGCCGAGGCGGCGAGTCGTTTTAAGTGGGCCTCGAGCAGCCACATGCGTTTTCCGATCGCCTTGACGGTTTCAAACACGCCGTCGCCGCGGTGGACCAGATGGTCGTCCACCGGCACCATCATGAGTTCGGGTGTGGTGACGATCCCGCCGAACCAACTAGAGTAAAAGGCGTGGCAGGTTACGGGCGTGGAACGTTCCTTCGACGCGCGTCGGGCGGCGATATCTTCGGCAGAGAGAATCGGTGTCATTGGCCGGACGCTGGAAAAGTGGGGCGGCAATGTCGATGCTGTATCTGGTCAAGTAGTTTTGAAGACAGGCTGCAATTTTTTGGCTTTTGCGGGTTTTTGGCAAAATTTGCGGGATCAGGGTGGGTGGCAGGACCTTGCCATAGGGTGGCAAAAGCTTGCCATAAGGTGGCAGAACCTTGCCATACTATGGCAGATTCTTGCCATAGCGTGGACCCCGCAGCCCGGATCCCCTACCTCGCTTCCTGCAGTGCGGCCGGCTGGTTTGCTGGTGTTTTTCGTTCTGCTCAGCCTTCATCTTGACCCTTCACGGAGTGCCGCTCCGCGCCACGGACATGGCAGACGGTCTGACCCACTGCAACTCCGTGCTACACCGGTGCCTGCGGCACGGGCGAGTCATGGTTGCGTGTTGCTCTGCGTTCCGCTAGCCTGAATCGGTGAATACCTCATGGCCCAAACGACCGGACGCAGGGAGCCGGGCGCGCGCCTCCGCGCTCAGCCGTCGAACTCGGTTCCGCGAACGGTTCGATGTCGTCATGGTACTGGGCTGGTTGCTCACGGTACTCGTCGTCTTCGCCATCGGCTTCGCCTGTTTTGCGCTCGCCAAGCGCCAAGGCTGGTTCGATCAACCGACGCTGCAACGGGTGGAGGACCCGCGCATCCTGAAAAATTTTCGCGATGACAACATCACCTCGCTCGACGCGGCAGAACATCAGGGCCACCTTTATGTAGCGCAACAGGAGGGCCGGTTGCAACGCTACCATCCGCGGGCCCGAACTTGGGCGAGCCTCGAGCCCGAACTGCCCGGCTTGAAGAACCAGAATTTTGCGGTGTTGCGTTCGGGCAATGGCGGGAACGGCGGCGCCGATGCCAAGTCGCGTTCGGAAAGCGGTGCCGACGACCGCCCGCTTTGGGCCATGACGGGCGCCCAAGGCTTGGCCGCGCTGCATCGCGACAAGTGGCAGACCATCGCGGGCGACACGCCCTTCCTCGATGGCAATGGGCTCGCGGTCCAGCAGGAGTCGCTGAGTTGTGCCGCGATGTCGGACGACAAGCGCTACGCTCTGTTCGGTACCGACGAACAAGGCGTGGGCATTTACGACCGCGTAACCAAGCAATGGACCCAGCCGACCACGCTCCGGCACAGCCGGGTGTCACGGGCGATTTTCTGGGAAGATTTTTTTTGGATCGCCGGTCGCACCGGGCTGCACTCGGTCTCGGTGGAATGGAATCGCCGCGATCAACGAACCGAGGCGACCGCTGCGCGCGTCGACGGGCTGCGCATGGAGATCCTCGACCTCGACGTCTCGCCCGCCGGGGCGCTGCACATTCTCGGACGCGTTCCGGGCGGCGGCGCAACCATCACCTCGCTCGCCAGCCCGAACGCCGATCCGGTCACCCTGTTGCACGAGGGCCTAGTTACCCCGGACCTTGAACTCCGCGACATCCATCTCGCCTTTCAACCGCGCGACACGCTCTGGCTCGCCGGCGACGCTGGTTTGTTCAGTTACACCACCGACACCCACACGTGGAAGCGCCATGCGACCTTGCCGGTGAGCCGCGGGGTAGCGTCCGAAGACGGCACGATGTTCTTTGGCGTGCCGGGGGTTGTGGTGGCGGTCGACGACAACGACAACGTGTCTAAAGTCAAGATCCCCGCCCGCAACCGGATTCAGGATTTGTCCGCCTCGCCGCACGGTTACGCGCTGGCGCTTACCGCCTCGAACCGACTGTTTGAAGTGACGGCTGATTACGACGGTTCACCGTCGTCTCCGGCGTCTAAGGCCTTTGAGTGGTTTCCCAATCGCTCGACCGGTCTGGTTCCGGGGAAGGCCTTTGCCGCCGTGGCCCACCGGTCCAAGGTGTTGTTCGCCACCGAACGCGGCATCGTCATCCATGACATCGTCAACCGTTCGTATACCGATTATCCGGCGGGCCAGGTCGTCAAGCCGGAGATCTGCGATTCGGATTTGCGCTACCATCTCTGCTACCCGACGCTGTATATCACGCGCGACAACGGCACCTCGCTGGATGCGTGGTCGATCCCTTTCGCGAACGCGGTTTCTGGGGACTACAATTCGCTGACCACTTTGCCGAAGCCCGACGTGGGCTTGTCATCTCCGATACGACAAATGATCCCGTGGCGCAACGAGTTGCTGTGCATCTGCCAAGACGGATCCTTTGTCCAACTTAGCCCGAATACCCGCGCCACGATTCGTCGACCCGAGGTTGCCCCGAAGATCGACATGAAAGAGATCGTCGACGTGGCGCAAGTCGACCACAAGTTCGGCAACGCCTTCCATCTCGCCTCGGAGAAGGAAGTGTACAGCTACGATCTTGGGTCGCGAACGTGGAAAGAAAACTGGAGTGGGCAATGGGGTGCCATCTCCCCCATCCGCGAACTCGGCCCGGCCTTCGGCGGTCTGGCCTTGGTCCATGACAACCAGTCGCTGACGGTGCTGACCCCAGGAGTCCGACCCAAAGACCCCGCAGAGTTCGCGCGCCTGTTCCATGGGGATCCGGGCCTCACTGACCGCCAGATTGCCGATGTCCAGGCGGCAAACAACTATCTGCTACATCTGGGCACACACGATGGGCGCCTCCACAGTTACAACACGGTGCAACGGCATTGGTTGAGTTCGCAGGACATTGGCAAAGGCACGGTGGATCTGGTTGGTAGTCTTGGTAAAGAAGCCCTTGCGGTTTGTGATGGATCGCTGTTTCTCGGCGATTGGGAAATTGAACCAGGGGATGGGCCGGTGGTTCGCGCGTTCGAGCGGGGGGGCAAATTTTGGGCCATCCGCGGCGATAAGAGCGGTTCAGCGCGGCGCATGTTTGTCTACACGCCCTCCAATCCGGGTAGCCAAGTCGTGACCAAGCGGGTGTTCTTCGATTCGTCAAACGCCGCCGCCTTTCGCCTCGAGGATGTCGATTCTTTGGCGCCGTTGCCCAACGGCTTGGTGGTTCGAACCCGCACGGGCGAACTCCATGAATACAGCCTGAACCTGCGGCGCTGGAAGAAACTCAATGTGCCGAAATGTCCGGCGCTGTTTTATCAAGTCCCCCGCAATTCTCAGACCGCAGAACTTTTTTTCCTCTTTGATGACGGGTCGGGCGGCAGGAGCCTGCGTCGCGAAACTGCTAAGTCCCCCCACCGTGGCAGCACGGTGGTTCTCGCCGACGTGTTGGATCTCGAAAAAGTGGAGGGCGGTGATTTGTACGCCTTGCAGGAGGATGGCAAAGTCTCTCGGCTCCGTCCCGGACTCAGTCCGGCCATCGAACTTCGTGGCAAGGCGCCCGGACTTTCCAATGGCCCGACCACGCAGGAGTTCGACGACATTCTCCGCGTCACCAACGCCAAGGATTTGCATCTGCTCGCCACCGAAAAAGATGAAATGTGGCGCTACGCCAATGGAGCCTGGAGCAGGGCAAAACACAACTACGCCAACGCCGAACGGCTGACGCTGTCGACGGCGGACGATCCCTTTGTCACCGCGCGCTTCTCCGGCAACACCTTCTATGCGGGCCGGGTTGGCCGCGTCGGTGTATCAGACAATCAATTGGTCTACCGGCACAGCAAGCCGACGCTGGGCAAGAATGCCGAAATTCGTGGTGCCTGGCGGAGCGACAGTCGCTGGGTGTTTCTCGATGACCGCGGAGATTTCCACCGGCTCAACCCGGCTACCCGCAAGTGGGACCCGGTGATTACCAACGGACCAAAACCGGCCGACAGCGCCACACTCAAGCTCTGCGAAGTCGGTGGCACCTGGCTGCTCATGCAACCGGGTTCGGGCAAGGCGCACATCCATATCGGCGGGCAGGAGCGACAGTTCCGCGAAATTTCGGTCGACCCGAGCATGCCGATGGTTCTCCTGAGAAGCGGCCGGATCTGGCGGATTCGTCAAGGTCGCTTTGAGCAATCCACGCTTCCGGATTCCTCCGGCTACCCGAGGTTCGCGCCACCCGCGAGTTCGGCCAAGGCCACGTTCCGGATTGGTTCCCGCGGCCAACTGGACGTGGTGGAGGATGGCGGACGGCGCCCCACCTCGACGCTCGGCGCAGACGATTTCACGGTCATCGGCCCCTCGGAGAAGTCGCATGTGCTGGCTCCGCTAAACGCTGGCTGGCTGGCTTGGAATCCGGAGAGCAACACCTTTTTGATGGCCAAGCCTGGTGTCCGCGCCGGTCACACCGAGGTGTCCCCCGCCGACTTTTCGCAAGCCGGGCACCTGTTGCCGGAGCAGGTCACCGACATGCTGGTTCACGGCCCGACCCGGGTCAGCGTGCTTACGCCAAAAGGGGTGTTCGTCCATCATGATTGGAACCTGAGTCTGACCGACAAGCGAATTACCTTTCAGCCGATTCGTTTGAAAACGGACCGCTTTGAAAACGGTCGCGTGGTTGACGATCAAGGTCGGCGCTACGCCTTCGATGGCAAAAGCTGGCTGCCGGAGAAATCCCCGGACGCGTTCGGCGGCGTTATCATCGACCGCAGCGGTGCTCACGTCCGCTTGCTCGGGCCCAACGGCAAACCCGCGCTGGGGCCTGACGGCTTCGAACGCGACCGCCGGCTCTCGCTCCGGTCGGTCGGCGACACCATCTGGGTCAACACCTCCGCCGGTAGTCACACGCTGGCGAGGCCGGCCGACATCCGTCCCCAAGCGCCCCCAGCCACCCGCCCGGCGGCCATGGATTACTCCGACCGGTTCTGGCAATGGACGTTCCAAGCGAACGGCTTGGTGGTGAGCGTGCCATCGGTGCCGGAGGTCCTGCGTCGTGGTCCGCCGGACTTCTCCTTCAACACCATCATTGATGCTGCGGAATATGACGGCGTCAGTTACGTGCTCACCCCGGCAGGCCTCGAACGGCTGGGCAACGCCTCCGGTTTCTTCGGCCAACCCCAATTCTATCCGATCCCCGGCGGCAAGGCGATCGAGACCAGGCTGGGGGTTGGCAAACGCCTGTGCGTGCGCACCGAGAAAGGCCTGTTCCAGTTTGACGGCCGGAAGTTCCATTCGACCGGGCCGTCGGGGCCGGAGGTCCTTTATCGCGACACCCGCCTTGAATTCGTGCGGCGTGCGAATGGACAGATCGATAAATATCTGCAGCTCGACAACGCTCGTAGACTGACGATTGGCTCCTACCATAAGATCCTGTTTCGCATGTCGAACGGGCGCTTTCCCTTCGACAACATCAACGACATTCACGAAGCCGGTGGCCATCTCTACCTCGCCACTGATGCCGGACTCGAGGTGCACTACGACGACGTGTACTACCGGTCCAAGCGCCATGCGCCGATGGTCTTTCCGGTCAGCGATGCGCAGCGCATCTGGCACCTCGGGAGTTCGGCTTCCAGCCTGAGTCCGCTGAAGGGACTCTCCCCTGTTCCAGGGATATTGCCCCGCGAGGCGAAGGTGCGGGCCATTCACGAATCGAGTGTCTGGCAGGCTTCGTACGACTCGATACAAGCCTTGAACCGACGTCCGATGGAGCGCGATCAAGACCTGCGCTTCCGCAACGGGTTCTGGGAGTGGCGCCGCGTAAAGGGCACGATCCAGGGCGAATATCTCGCCAAGGGGAAGACCGTCTACCCGGTTGTCATGAATCAGGGCAAGGCCGGCCGGGCCCTGTTCGAACACGATCGAATTGTTGATGCCGGCATCTACGACCAGACGGCGTTTGTGCTGTGGGCCAACGGTTGGGTGTCGATAAATCCCAGCGGCGACGTTGGCCTCGGCAATCCCAATATCGTCAACGAGGATTGGAGCGCGATCCAACCACGCCGGTTCATCCGCCTCGTCGAACCCGCCCGTCCCGACGGCGAGATTCGGCAAGCCTTGTTTCTTGAGGGGCGCCGCGGCGACCTCCACGAATATGATCCGGGACGACGCACCTTTGTCCGTGTGACCAAACCTGACCGAGTCGATTCGATCCGGGCCGAGGACCAGCAGCAGTTGGTGTATCAGGATAAGCGGCTCCGTCTGCATCCGCCTGCCGCCAAGCGTGCCCCGCTCTTCGAACTGTTTGCCAGTACTGGTTGGACGTCCTTGCCGTGGCATCCCGACGGCGTGCTCGGCATTGATCGCTTCGACGCGGTTGCCGCGACCAGCGAGGGCTGCTGGGCGGTCACGCGTTCGGGCCTGCTGCACTTGGACCGTCCGACCGCCGCCGAATCGCTGCGTCCGTTCAGTGGTCGCCTCCGCCCGCTGCCGTCCCTCGTGAAACCGAGCGGTGAACCCGGCGCGATCACCGATTTGTCGGTTCAAGGCGGGCACCTTTACTTGCGTCAGGATTTCCAAACCAACTTGATTTGGCGCACCGCCGCCAATCCCGGCGCGGCTGACTCGTTGGTGACGCCTTGGAGCGAGGACCCGTTCAGCGAACGGATCTGGGTCGACAGCGATGAGTGGCAATGGCGGCAAGTCGGAACGCATTCGGGCAAACGTGGTTGGATGACCGCCTCGTGGCGCGGCGAGGACTTGCAGTTGGTCGGCGGCCGCTTCCCGTTCGACACGATCAACTCGATTGCCTTCTTCAACGAACGCATCGAACTCGGCACCGAACACGGCGGCTGGTTGCAGTCGGAGGAAGGATCGATCAAACTCGGCGATCTGCTCCGCCCAGACGTGCCCGGGGTGGACGCGGCCTCGGTGCGCGGCGTGCGTATCGTTCCGGGTCCCGACGGCGCGGTTGAACTCGGCTTGGTTCGTGAGAAAGATGTCCTCCGCCTCTCCCGTGACAATGTGTTGCGCGAAACCACGGACGCGCCCGCCTTGCAGTTCGACGACGGCTTTTGGACGGCAGTTCGGCGCAGTAGCAAAGACGGCGGCGAACTCGAGATTTACAGCGAACGCGGCGCGCCCATTACGCGTCTGCTGGTTGACGGCCGTTTCAACGACCAGCGGGTGACCGGATTGCCGATCACCACTCGTGACGCCGATGGAACCTACACGTTGTTGCCGACGGCGGGCGGCCTGCTTCGACTCGGTTCGGACTTGCAGCCCGAACGCGTGGTCCTACCGCCAGACGAGCTCCCGCCGCGTCCGCTCTTGGTGCTCGACCGCGAAGGCGAACCGCATCTCCTCTCCCCGACCAATGCCGTGCCGCTCGATCCCGAACGCCCGTCGCTGCCGATTCCCTTGCTCGACGGAACGCCGCTCTATGCCGAACACGCCCCGCTGGATCTCATCCGGGTGTTCACCATGAGCGAGGGCCAGCGCAAGCAGACCTTGATTCGGATCGGCGCCGAACGCCCCGTCGCGGACGTGGAGCATTTGATTCCCTTGAGCGCCTCCGACCAAGTGGCCAGCGGCGGCGACGAGTCCGCCGTGCTCGGCGTCGCGGTGCGCGACGACATGGTATTGTTCCGTTTCCCCGATGAGGAGCGCGGCTTGGCTTACACCTACAAACCGACGCGCATCTTGCGTTCGGTGATGACCGACCAGCACTTGTTCCTGCTCAGCGGCACGGACCTGTGGGCGGTCGATGTCGAACGCGCCAAAGCCCAAACCCTCGAACGCCGCCAAGAAATCGGCGCGCCCGCCAAGCCATAAGTTTTGCTGGGCGTTTTGGGCTCGACGGTCCGACGGCCAATCCTACGTTACTCGCCAAGCAGCGTCTCTTTCGCGATCGCGCCTTCACGGAACACCACGAGGCCAGCCATCGGATCCTCAACATCTGTCGCTGCGCCGTCCGTCACGCCAACCACCGTGCTCGGAATCTGTCCCGGTGTCGTTCCGCCATCCAGAATCAGGTCGACTTCCGGCAGAGCGAGCAACGCAGCCTCGGCGGTAAGCGCGTCCGGCTCGCCGCTGCGGTTCGCCGAGGTGGTCGGCAGTGCCGCACCGAACGCCCGGATCAGTGCGCGGGCGAGTTCGTGATCGGGCACGCGGTAGCCGACGCCGTCGACCACCAGGGTCAGCGGTCCCGGCCAGTGCCGTTCGGCGAGTTTGAGCAGGCGCGGATGGGCGATCTCAACTTGTTCGGGATCGGCCGCGAGCCGGGCAATCGGCTTGTCCGGCTTGCGACCTTTGATCGTATAAATGCGCTCAAGCGCACCTTCCGTCGTGGGGCAGGCAGCCAGTCCATAAACGGTGTCGGTCGGAAACACGACTAAGCCGCCGGCGCGCAAAATTTTAACCGCAGCGTCGACCGCAGCGTCGCGTTCGGCGGGGGTTGTCAGTGGCATGACGGTTGTACTCATACCGGTTGACTAATCGCCGGCGCGCTGAAGCCAAGTCCAAGCTGATTCAGATGGACAATCAAAGTTGTCACCGGAGGTGGCACCGCCTCTCCGAGCGGTGTCGGGCCGCCTCTCTCCAGAGAGGTCGGCGCTGGTTCCCGAAAGACCGGCGGCCTTAGGGGAAATCGAGGCTCAGGCGGTAAAAGACGCGGACCCCAGGGATAATCGTATTGGTATAGGCGCCGTTCGGCACATCATTGGCAAGCGGGGACCAGCCGCCGGGATCGTTCAGGTTCGGGCAGTTTTGAATGTCCACCAGCAAACTGGGATGGTTGGTCCACGCCAAGTAATGGTTCAGGCCGTCGAGGCTGCATGCGAGGTCTAGATACAACGTAGAGGTGTCGTCGGTCGGGTCGGTGCCGGCGTAGTACTCCGCGCCATCAATTTGCCCGTCTCCGTCGGAGTCGATGAGTCCATCGGTGGTGGTAAGATCACCAAAGTACAGGAGCTCCCACGCGTCGTCGATGCCGTCGCCATCCGAGTCGGATGAATTCCCGCCGTTTCCGCCGCCGCCGCCGCCTGGGTCGGGTTCGGTGAGGAAGCTCAAGGTGTCTTGGCTCCAATCTATGCCGAAGGTGTTTTCACCGGCCAGTCTGACGTAGTAGGAGGTCTCCGCTTGGAGTCCGCCGAGAAGGAAAGGGAACGCGCCAAGGCTGGAGACTGGCACGGCAATTTGATTCTCCCAGAGGCTCGAGTCGGTGCCACCGTCGGTGGTTCCGTAGAAAAAGATCAGCGTGGTCGCTGAGCCGCCGGTACTTAGAATGTCGGCCACACCACTCGCGCTTTCGTGGGTGATGTTGGTCATCGCAATCGGCGTTCCGGCGGTCGAGCCCTCGGCGAACAAGGCCAAGTCGAATGAGATGTCGGAGCTGGTTTTGTTGCGCTGGTGGATCTCCACCGCGATTACGTTCTTTCCGGTGACAAGATCGTTGGGCGAAATGCTGAAGTCGAAGAAGGTATCTTCTTCTGCGCCTCCGACCGTGGCGGTTGCCAAGGTCGATTTGGAAATGGTGCCAGAGGGCAAATTCTCGCGTAGAATCTCGTTTCCATTGAGATACACCAACGCCGAGTCATCTCGAAGAAGGGACAGGGTCAACTCCTGATAAACGCTCGGATCGACCACGTCGAACGCGTGCCGGAACCACGTGGTGATCTGTTTATTATTATTGTTCGAGCCATAACTGACCACGGTCTCCTCATCGCCGTCGCCATAGCCGAGTTGGGCCGGACCGCGGTCCCAACCGCTGTCGTCGTAGGTCGTTTCCCGCCAGTCGGCGTCGACATTGTTGTCGTCGTCGAACGCCCAGATCGCCCCCGCCGCGATCAGTTGGTCATCCACCGAATACGCGGTGCTGACAAACTCGACGTTGGGCAAGGTGCTGCTGTCGGTGGTCCAGGATTTGGTCGCCGGACTCCAGCTGCTGCCGTCGTCGTTTTGCGCCACCAAGCGGTAAAAGTAGGTGGTGTCGTCACTCAAGCCGGTAAGGATGATGGCTTCGGCTTGTTGTTGGTCGGTGGTGTAGCTGCCGACGGATATCGCATTCGCCCAGGCGTCGAGCTGCATGCCTTCATCGGTTTGGCCGTAGTACAAAACCACGTCGGTAACATGGCTAACGGCATTGCTGGACGCGACCTTGGTCAGATCGAACCCGATCCGGGTGTCCGACGGGTGAACTTGGGTCGGGGCGTCGTTGGTCACCACCGGCAGTTCAGCCACGTCGTGGCGGATGACGAACTCGTCGCGGATCCGCGCTTGGTCGTCCAGCAAGCGAACTTGCATCACTTGGTTGCTCACATCGATCACCAAGGAACCGAGTTCGTGGATTGGCGCGTAGACGGCTTCGTGGCGCGTGAGCGTGCCCGTGATTTTGCCACTGTTACCGGCGGTGATGTAGACGGTGCCTTCACCATTCAGCGTGGAATAGGCGCCGTTGCCCGCCGGGTCGCCGTCGCCGCCGTTGTAGAGGTTGGCTTCGGGGTCGAAGGTGTCGGAGGTGCCGTAGTGGCCTTTGAGATAGTAGGTGCGTTCGTAGCTGTGGCTGTGTCCGGAGAGAACGAGGTCGCAGCCGTAGCTTTCCAAAATTGGCAGGAAGCGCTCACGCATCTCGTGCATGCGTCCGGTGCTGTCAGCCCAGTTATCCGAGTCGTGCGAGCCTTTGGTGTAGGGCGGGTGATGGAAGTAGGCGATGATGAACTCGGCCGAGGTCGCGGCCAGATCCGCCTCCAGCCACAGCGCCATGTCGCCGCCAATGGAGCGGTCGGAGTCGTAGGAATCGAGGCAGACGAAATGCACGTGACCGTAGTCAAAGCTGTAATACGCCTCGGTGCCGGAAGGAACGCCGCCGCCCTCGGCGACCGTCGGGTGTTCGTGGACATTGTAGTACACGCCGGCGTCGCGTTCGTGGTTGCCGCGGGTCGACCAGAGGCCGGTGTTGGGCAACTTGCCGGTGTACATGTTGAAGACCCCGTTCTGGTATTGGGCGTCGGTGCCGTCGTTGTAGGCGTTGTCGCCGAGCATCAACCAGACGTCGGTATGCTTGTCGTCGAAATTATTGTGGTAGGCGTCGTACACGTTGTAGGCGTCGGAGTTTGCGGTGCCGGCATCGCCAATGGCCCAAATCCGATAGACTCCAACTGCGCCTGGTGTCGGAGCGCTACGCACGGTGAACTCCGGTCCGCTCGCGATCGCATCGCCGTTCTCGTCCAAGATCTCGTATCTGTAGTCCTGGCCCGGACTCGGCAGGGGGAGAGTGATCTGATGCTCGGTGGTCATTGCCGGGTTAGCCGCCAAGGCGTTGCCGGGGGCACCAATGGCCTGGGCCGTTACATGGGTCACCGTTGGATCATCGGTCCGATATTTGATCACCACCGAGGAGTCGGTTAGGTTTTGCAGATAAGGCCCACGGATAATAGACGCGGCCATGCCCGAGGATTGGATGAAAACGGAACAAAGGAGCAGGGCGCAAAGTCCGCTCAACTTCGAATTCGTAGGTAGTAAAGACAAGTTCATGCGTCACAAACAGCATTTAATATGCCATTATTGGAACTTTGACGGGATTCATCCGCATCAATGTAACGATAGTAACGTTCAACCATGTCCATTTGTTGTTCACGCAACGCTCGTCTTGAACGTCACGAAAAACATGACTATGGAACTGAGTTGATGGTCGAATACGAGAATCAGATCCTAGAAAAAGTGAACCGGTTTTCGCAGTTACTCGAACCGTTCGGTACACCGGTCCCTTCTGTTTTCCGCTCGCCCGCGACCGCTTATCGCATGCGCGCCGAGTTCCGGGTCTGGCATCAAGACGAGGCGCTCGACTACGTGATGTTCGATCAGGCGACCAAGGAACGCTATGCGGTGACCGATCTACCGATTGCCTGCACCACCATCCGCGAACTCATGCCGCGCCTCCTCAACGCAATCCGGACACGGCCCGAACTGCGCCGCCGCTTGTTCCAAGTGGAGTTCCTCGCCAACAAAGCCGGCGATTGCATCGTCAGTCTGGTCTACCGGCGCCCTCTCGACGCGGCCTGGGAAGCCGCCGCTCCCGGACTCGCGTCCGCACTCGGCGTCCAGTTGATCGGCCGCAGCCGGAAACAGCGGATCTTGATCGGCACCGACCACATCACCGAAACCTTCACGGTCGCAGGCCGCGCGTTCCGCTACCAGCAGATTGAAAACAGTTTCACCCAGCCCAATGCCACCATCAATGAGTGCATGCTCAACTGGGTGGTCGACCAACTCACGGCCATCGCCGAACCCAGCCCGCGCGACTTCCTCGAACTCTACTGCGGCAACGGCAACTTCACGCTGCCAGTCTCCTTGCTGTTCCGCCGGACCCTCGTCACCGAAATCAGCCGCGCCTCGATCCGCGCTCTCGAACACAACCTCAAGACGAACCAAGTAGAGGAGGTCGACCATGCGCGCATGACCGCCCTCGAACTCAGCCAAGCGCTCACCGGCGTGCGCCCTTTCTTTCGGTTGCGCCATATCCCGCTGGCGGACTTTTCCTTTTCCACCATGTTGGTCGACCCGCCGCGCGCGGGCGTTGACGAGGTCACGCTCGGACTGATGCGCAACATCGACACGCTGGTCTACATTTCCTGCAACCCCGAAACCCTCGCCGCCAACGTGGCCGCGCTCGTGGACACGCACACGATCACCGCCGCCGCCGTGTTCGATCAATTTCCCGGAACACTGCATATTGAGTCCGGCGTGGTGCTGCGCCGGAACGTGTAACACGTCCGCGCGTATGGATTTAGATGCGATCACGCATGATCCGGCGACCGGCCAGTTTGTCGGACCGCACTTGATCGACCTGCACTAACTCCGCCCGCCCGGGATCGAAAACACGGGCACGAAACCAAAAAAGGTCAGCTAGCCGAAGCCAACTGACCTTCTTCAGGTTCGTAAACGCGGAGAGTTTAGAACTCGTCTTCGAATCCGGGCGGGGGCAATCCGCCTCCCATCATGCCCTGGAACATGCGCTGGCCTTCTTGGATGGCCTTGTTCACATCTTCGAAACGAATACGGTCGACGTGCAGGTATTTCGACCCGAGTTTGTTACTCCAGCCAGTGAGGGCCGCACCGCCCGCGGGCATTTTCGCGGCCCCGGCCGGGTTCATTATCTGCGCCATGTTTTTCATGTAGCCGAGGATGTCGAGGGTGTACATTGAGGTCGGTGCCTTCTTCAGGTTGGGGAAGTTTTTCGCGAACGCGCCGCGTTTCTCGAACAGCTCGCCGCCCTTGCCCGCAAGCGTGTCGGCGAGTTTGTCGTAGGCATCGCCGTCGTAGGCGAACAACAGGTGTTTGCCGTCTTGGCCGACATCCATGCTCATGTCCTTCATCATCTCAAGCGGGTTGGGGCCGAAGCCTCCGGGCACGTTTTCCAAGTCCATCTCCATCTTGAAGGTGGAGACTTTTTTTCCATTGTGTTTGCGCTCGCCCCCGTCTTTCCAACTCATCGTACCAGCGTCCGGAATGTCGACGTCGTCCATGCTCTTGTACATCTTAATCACATCGGCTTCCATTTTTGCGGCGTCTTTTACCTGCATCGCGCCGAGCTGTTGCATGTAGCCTTTCCCCGGTAGAATGGCGGTCATGATGTCGCCTTCCAGTTGGCCCTTGAGCATAACTTCTGCGTCCTTCATGATCTTCTTCAAGGCTGCAGTCTGCTTGGCGGTTTCTGGTTGCTGGGCCTCGGCCATGTTCATCATGTCGCCCATGAAGCCCATGTAGCCACCGAGCATTTCGTCGAGGTTGGCCACCCGACCGACGTAGGCGAAGAACGCGTCGTCTGGAACCGATTTGCGAAACAGTTCGCTGGGCGGCTTCATGTTGGCAACCGATTTGCCGAGGGTGCTGTACGCTTTGGGTTCGGCGAGGGTGTAGGCGGTGAACATCTTGTTTTTGGCGTCGATACCGAACTGCAACTTCTCCATCTGGCGAAGTAAGTCGAACAACGGTTTCATGGTGTCACCGGGGCCTTGGCCTTTCTTCATCATGGCGAGGTTCTTCTCCATGTCTTCGGTGTCGATGCCGTCTTTCTTGAACTGTTCGATCATTTTTTCCTGCTGGACGATCGCGTCCTTCATCATCTCTTTCTGCATCGCCTGCATTTCTTTCATGCCTTGCTCGGCGGCGGCCACAAGTTTGGGCACGTTGAGATCGACCGCGACGGTGCCGGGCACGTTTTTCCGGTCGGCGAGGTTTTTCATGTGTGGCACCGCAGAGCGGACGAACTTGAGGCTCGGACCGAGGAGTAGGGTGTCGCCCACTTTTTTGGTGTGGAAGGGGGTGCTGCTGAGGCTGGGCAGTCCGCCCATCTGGCCAGCGCCGCCGGGCTTCGGCGTAAAGTGCGCTTCACCGGGTTTTGCGCCGTCCTTGCGTTTCATCGACAGGCCGAGCGACTCAAGAAAGCCGTCGCCCTTGAGCGGGAACGCGATCACGATCGGAGGCTCTTGCATCGCGGCCGGATTGAATTCGGTGTCCGGAATGAACACCCGCACTGTTTTATCAAGGTCGATGCCTTCCTGGGTCATCACCATGGCGCCGAACATGGCTTGCATGTCCTCGAGCTCCATCTCTTGGCCCATCATCTGCATCACCGAACCGGCTTGCCGCATGACATTGTTGATGCCGCGGATTTCGAGGGTCGCGATCAGGTCTTTGCCTGGGTTCGCGGCGGCTTCCTGCGCGTGGAGCGAGCTCTTTAGAGGCAGGAGGCAAAGGACCGTCGCGAGGCACAAGGCGCTGGCACGGCGAAAAGTTGTGGCGAGTTGCTGCGTGTTCATATGTGGTTCCTATTTGTTCCCATGGGAATTTCTCCCGTTGTATTCGTGGAGGATTCTCTCCGGCGCTTCAATTGAAAAGTTATCCTTATACGGATGCCACCTCGGAAAGTTACTCCCCCCTCGATCTTTTGATCCTTTATGGAGTTCCAAATGTAATCTGTCTCTTGGTAGCTTTCCGAAATTTTGGAATCGGCTTTTGGGCAAAAGCCTGCATGGTGGCACTGAAATGAAATCGTACGAAGTCCTTAGGGAGGCCATCAAGGACACCGGCGTGAAACAGGTTGCATCCGACCTGCGCGTCTCCACCTCCCTAGTATACAAATGGTGTCAAAACAGCGAAGGCGAAGATGCGGCCGGGGCGGATAATCCGCTCGACCGGATCCTGCGTGTGGTCCAATCCACGGGGAATAAAACCCCGGTCGAATGGCTTGCTCAGGCGGTCGATGGCTATCTGGTCGAAAACCCCAAGGTCGATCAAGAGAGTCTGCCGGTGGTTTCCGCCACCCGCAGCCTGCTCAACGAATTTTCCGAATTGCTCTTGGCCGTCTCCGAAAGCCTCGAAGACGACGGCAAAATCGACAAGAAAGAGGCCAGCGCCATCCGCAAGGAATGGGAAGATCTCAAACGTCGCTCCGAACGCTTTGTCGTCGCCTGCGAACGCGGCGTCTATAATAAAGATGAGACCAAGGATTCTTCGCCATCGACCACCCCTGCGAAAACCAGCGGCTAGAACTCACTTTCACGGTAGGGCCACACGCCAGCTTCGATATCGTTTGCCGATTATAACTCGAACGATTCACCGATTCACCGATTCACCCCGTTCTCTCGTTTGATTTGGCCAACGAACATCCGACCAAAATGACCGTCATCAAGAACGCTCCCTCCTTCTCGATTTCCCGCATTTTCGTGTTCATCTCGCTCATGTTCACTGGAGCCACGGCCATGGCGGAAGACGTCAAACGAAGCATCGAACTCTCTCTGACCCTACCGGGCAGCGGCTACGCATACCATGTGCAAGAGGTGCGCCAAGTTGGCGAGGAACTCTGGGTGCTCACCCACGTTGAACCCAAAGGAGTTGGCACCGCCGCGATCACCACTGCGAAGGCCAAGGCGGATGTGAAGGTCCCGGCCACGTTGACAAAAGCGCCGGTCCGCCAACTCGTCGCAGGTAAGACCTGGAACTGGGGCGACAATACCGCCGACACGGTCTTTCTCGAGAAGGGCAAAGCCCTCCCTGCCAACTTCTCCAAGGCGCCGTTGTTGTATCAACGCAAAGCGGATAAAGCGGCCGACTCCGCCGACTCCGCCGACGCCGCCGACCCCGCCGACTCCGCCGACTCCGCCGACTCCGCCGAACCCGCCGAACCGAGCCTGTGGATTTTTGTCATGCCAAAGGAGCAGCGGATGGACGAAGCCGCAGCGCGCAAACTGGTGGCGGCCCACGGCGGAACCTTCAACAAGCATCTTGGTGCTATCGGCATGTTTTTCGCCAAGGCTACCCCGGCACAGGCAGCCAAAATCGAGGCGGATCTGCGGGTGTCCTACGCCGAGAAAGACCGCTAGGTTCTGTCGACGATGCGTGGGTTTTTGTTTGGTTCGGTCGTAGCAGTTGGACTGCTGGGAGGCACGCTGCTGCTCAACGGTTGCGGCAATCGATCGAGCAAATCAGGCAAGGGTTCTGCCACCTCGGCGCATGCCTCGACCGCCGCCAAATCCGCAGCCAAACCCGCCGCCGAACCCGGCACCTATGCCGCCATCGCGCCGATCTTGCACCAATCCTGCACCACCTGCCATCGACCGAACGGCGCCGCTCCATTCTCGTTGCTCGATGCTAAGCAGGCGCGCAAGCGCTCTGAACTGATCGCCGAAGTTCTGCGCGACGGCAGCATGCCACCATGGCTTCCGTCCGACAAGGGACTGCCGCTGGCGAACGCGCGCAAACTGTCCGACACCAATCGCACCGCGCTGCTCGCCTGGGCCGAGTCCGGCGCGCCAATCGGCGACCTGAAAGCGGTGCCGACCCCGCCCGTCTACAACGATGACGGTTGGCAACTCGGCGAACCGGACGCCGTCACCGGACTCGGCCCGCCGCTGACCGTTCCCGCCGACGGCCCCGACGTGTTCCGTAACCTTGTCATTCCTTGGCCGGAGACTCGCCGCCGCTACGTCAAGTCGGTTGAAATCCGTCCCGGCAACCAGCGCGCCGTCCACCACGCGATTCTCAAAGTCGACCGCTCCGGCATGGCGCGCTACTTCGATGAACAGGATCCGGAAACTGGTTTCGCGGGCATGGAAATGGGCGGCGCGCGTTCGCCGTCCGGGCACTTCATCGGCTGGACGCCCGGTAAGGTTGCGGACACCATTGACGAGGAACTCGCCTGGGCCATCGACCCCGGCAGTGACCTCGTTCTGCAGTTGCATATGCCGCCAACCGGTAAAGAAGAGACCGTCGAGCCGAGCATCGGTTTCACGTTCAGTGACGAGGCTCCACCGCGTCAGCCTTGGGGGATTTTGTTATTCTCGCGTGACATCGTCATCCCCGCAGGCTCGACCAACGTGGTCGCCACCGACCGCTTCCTGCTGCCTACTCCAGTAAGTCTGCGCGGCATCTACCCGCACACGCACTATCTTGCTCGGGAGTTCACCGCCACCGCCATGCTGCCCGACGGGTCTGAACAAACCCTGCTGCACATTCCCGACTGGGATTTCAACTGGCAAGACGACTACCGCCTCGCGGAACCGTTCGAACTGCCTGCCCTTACCGAGCTTCATTTTGCCGTTCGCTTCGACAACTCTGCGGCCAATCCGCAAAACCCGAACGATCCGCCGCTTGATGTTGCGTTTGGACCCGCGTCGACCAACGAGATGGCGGCGGTGCATTTTCAAGTCGTTCCGAAGGACGCCAAGGACCTCCACCTGCTGCAAGAAAAGCAGCTTGAGGAACGGCTGAAAAAAGATGTCGACGACTGGGCTGCCTGGAATGCACTTGGTGAACACGTCGTCGCCCTCGATCCCAAGCGGGCCGAAATCTGTTTCCGCCGCGCCATCAAAGGCAATCCCGAGTACGCCAATCCGCTCTATCATCTCGGCCTGTTGTTTCAGAAGCAGGGACGTAACGGCGAGGCGTCTCAGTACTACCAGCAGGCGATCGCGCTGCGTTCGAACTTCGCCGCGGCACTCGGTAATCTTGGCACGCTCGAAATCCAGATTGGCGAGGCCGAATCCGGCATAGCGCATCTGCGTCAAGCGCTCGCCGCGAACCCACGTCTGGCCATGGTACACAGCAATCTCGGAGGGGTGCTCTGTGCCCGCGGCAACGTGGAAGAAGGCATCGTCCATCTCCAACGCTGCATCGATCTCGCCCCGCAAACCCTTCAAGCCCACTTGAATTTTGTTCGCGCCCTGCGCCTCGCCAAACGCGACAAGGACGCTCGGACTGCAGCCGAACACGGGCTCACGGTCGCGCGTTCGCAGGGGGCCGAGTCCGCGATTGCGTTCTTTGAGAAAGAGCTCAGCCGCTAGTCATTCACAAGGCCGTGCCCCCAAACTATAGAATCAAAATTAGGGGCCTGGCCCTTATTTTGTGCTTGAACTCGAACCCGACCCCCTCAATAAAGTGCCATGAGAAAAAAACGATTCCTTGGACGCCCCGGTTCCACCTATCATGTCATCTCCCGGTTTGTGGACCGGCAGTTTGCGTTGGGTGAGGAACGGGCAAAGCGTGTATTTTTGGACTTTATGCGGCGCCAATCGGCGTTTTCAGGCGTCCAAGTGCTGACGTATTGCATCATGGGCAACCACTTCCATCTCCTCCTGCGCGTTCCCGAACGCCCCGAACTACCTGAGGCGGAAGTGCTCCGCCGAACCCGCTGCATCTGGGGCGAAAAACGACAGAAAAAGTTCGAGCAGCGCCTCGCCGAACTACGTTCGATGTCAGCCGTGGGCGAACAATTGGCCGAACAAGAACTCGATGCACAGCGCCGCCGCATGTACGATCTGAGCGAGTTCGTCAAAGACCTGAAACAGCGCTTCGCCGTCTGGTACAACAAGGAGAACGAACGAAAAGGGACTTTGTTCGAGGAACGCTTCAAAAGCGTGCTCGTCGAAGATGGCCGCGCCCGCCGCATGATGGCGGCTTACATCGACCTCAACCCCGTCCGCGCCGGCATCGTCAAGGACCCGGTCCAATATCCGTGGAGCGGCTACGCGAACGCCGTCGGCGGCAACAAAGATTCGCGCGCCGGGATCCGCCACATCATGCGCGAACCACAAGCACCCAAGGCCCCAGACTGGCGCAAAGCCTCCCGGCAATACCGTGTCTGGCTGCACGAACGCGGCATCGTCAAACGAGACGCCAGCGGAAAGCAGAAGAAACCTGGCTTCTCCCGAACCGAGGCGATCGCCGCCTGGGAGGACGGCGGAGACATCCCGCTGCCCGCGTTCCTGCTCTGCAAAGCCCGCTTCCTCACCGAAAGCATCGCCTTCGGTTCGCCGCAATTCATCGAAGAACAAATCGAGGCCAACCGATCCCACCTCGGTAAATATCCCAAACCTCACCCGTCCTCGAACGGACTCTGTGCCATCAAAGGCTTCCGCGATCGAGCCGTTGCAAGTTAGTTAGTTAGTTAGTTAATTATTGCCTTCGGTTCGGCAACCTAGAGGAATTGTTCCTCCTTCATCGCCTCATGCCTTATTTTCGCAGCAGATGGAATGGGTAAGGACTGAAAAAAAAAGCCGGCGACGAACTACTCGGCCACGCGGATCCGGGTAAACGAGTCGGCTTTAAAATACACCGCCTGCTCGCCACGGAGAGAGATCATCTCGCCGACGAGCACGCGCGGGTTGTCGGGATCGCTGCGGTCCTCGACCACCGGCTTGTTTTGAAATCCGAGTATGAACAAATTGCGCGCGTCGCTGCCGACATCAATTTCCGCTTCGCCGGCCTCGGCCTGGATCATGATCACATGTAGGCCATCCTCGGGCGGGGCGACCATCCGCGCGGTGGTCGAGAAGGGCAGGCGGGTGACGCTGAGATCGCGGTTCACTCGGTCGATGACGAAGTGCCCGCCGTCCTTTCCGGACTCGGTCAGGTTGTACAACTCACCGGTGCCGGAGGCGGCCGTCGTCATGTCGGCGACGAGTGTTTCGGTGCCGTTCGAAGCGACGCGGTAGACCCGGTAGCCGATGGTGTCGTGTTGGTCCGAAGATTCGTCTCCAGAAATCCATTCGAGCACGATGCCCGCGTCGGTCACATACGCGTCGAAGGCTTCGATCTCGGGCGCGGCGGCTGGCGCGAACGCGTCTGCACCGGTTGCTCGTTCTCCATTCCCTAGCAACGCGCCGCCACTTGCTGTGCCAAGGCCCGTTGGATTGTCGGAGGGGGCGGCTTCCGTTCCGACCGCTCCCTCACCCGCCGCTCCAGCAATCGAACCATCCGGATTACCCGAAGTTGCGGCGTTCTCGGCCTGATTGACGTCGACCACAATCGGGTCCGAACCAAAGCCTTCCCCTTCGCGGTTCTTATCGAACACCCACAGCGCCACCCCGAGCAGGACGCTCAGCAAGATCAGAACTCGGTATTTATTTCGGGTAGCCATGAGGAGGAAGAAAGAGAGGACTATTGTATGACGCGCCAATCGGTTTGGTAGTCAGTTTAAATCGCATGTTGTTTCAATTTAATTGAAGCAAGCGCTATTCTCTGTGGCAGGCGATCGCCCTGAAGTAGAGCCTAACGCAGAGGCCCGCGTTCAATATTCGCCTTGAGATCGTCGGACTCAACGATTGTGCGCACCCGCCGGGCTTGGTATCGACGCAGCTATGAAACTGCTGATCGCTACCGGAAACGCCCACAAACTAGAAGAAATCCGCCAGCTCTTTTCCGTGCCTGGCATCGACCTCATCGGCCTATCCGATCTCCCCGAACCCGCCCCCGAAGTCCCCGAGACGGGCCTCACGTTCGAAGCCAACGCCCTGCAAAAAGCGGTCGGCTACGCTGCGTTTGCTGATATGTGGGCGCTCGCCGACGACTCCGGTTTGGTGGTCGACGCGCTCGACGGCGAACCCGGCATCTACAGCGCCCGCTACGCCGGCACCCACGGCGACGACGCAGGGAACAATCGTAAAGTGCTCGAAAAACTCGTCGGCGTTCCCGATTCCGAACGCGGCGGCCGCTTCGTCTGCGCCGTCGCCATCGCCCATCCCGACGGCACCACGCGCGTGCTCGAAGCCGCCTGCGAGGGTCGGATCGACCACGAAGAAACCGGCGATCACGGCTTCGGTTACGACCCGATGTTCATCCCCGAGGGTCACGCGCAATCGTTCGGCGTTCTCGATGCGGCGATCAAAGCCGAGATCTCTCATCGTTCGAAGGCGGTTCGCGCGGCGGCCGACGCCTGGTCCGAGTTGTTGCTCGGGCATTGAACATTGCGACCTCCGTGACCGGGGTGATTCTCCTTGTGGCAAACGCTTGCCATAGAGTGGCAAGGTCTTGCCATAGAGCGGCAAGGTCTCGCCATGCGATGGCAAACGCTTGCCATAACCGCCTTTGCTTTTCTGAATGCCAAGAATACTACTCTTTATCCCGCGTCGAATTCCTATGAGCCTTTTCCGTTCTTTGATCCTTGTGATCTGCACCTTGGCCGCCACTTCCGCAGCACGTGCCGCCCCCCGAACATCCTTCGAGCAGGTTTGACTGCACCAAACTTTCATCGCCTCGGATACTGACAAGCGCCCGCGAAGTGTTAAGCCATCCGCGACCATGAAAATTCAACGCGCCATTCTTTCTGTTTCCGATAAAACCGGCATTGCCGAGTTCGCCCGCGGCCTTCACGAACTCGGCATTGAACTCCTCTCCACCGGCGGCACCGCCCGCGCCATCCGCGAGGCCGACCTGCCGGTCATCGACATCAAGGACTACACCGGTTCGCCGGAGATGCTCGATGGCCGAGTAAAAACGCTGCACCCGACGGTACACGCTGGCATCCTCTACCGCCGTGACCTGCCCGAGCACCAAGCCACGATGGACGAACACGGCCTCGGCCCCATCGACCTTGTCGCGGTGAACTTGTACCCGTTCGAACAAACCATCGCAAAAGAGGGCAGCACCTTCGCGGACGCGATCGAGAACATCGACATCGGCGGGCCAACCATGATCCGCGCCGCCGCCAAGAACGTCGCCCATGTCACCACCGTCATCGATCCCGCCGACTACGACGATGTGCTTCAGGAACTGCGCAATAATGAGGGGGCGACCACCGAGGTGCTGCGCTTACGTCTGTCGCAAAATGCCTTCGCGCGCGTCGCCATGTACAACAGCGCCATCGCGAATTACCTCGCGGCCAACGTCGACGGCACGCGTCCGCTCGTGCTCGCGTATCCGACCAGCCAAAAGCTCGCCAAAGGCGAGAACTCGCACCAGCGCGGCTGGTTGTACAAAGACGTGGTCTGTGAAGAACCCTCGGTGGCACACGCCGAAGTGCTCCATGGCAAAGCGATGTCGTTCAATAACTATGTCGACGGCAATGCCGCGCTCGAAGTGGTCAAAGAATTTCCCGACACCCCTGCGGTGTCGATCATCAAGCACACCAACCCCTGCGGCTTCGCCACCGGCGAAACCGTGGCGCAGGCCTTTGAGGCGGCGTGGGCGGGCGATCCGGTTTCCGCGTTCGGCAGTGTGATCGCGGTGAGCTGTGAGGTGGATCTACCGGCGGCCGAGTTCTTGCAAGGCAAGTTCGTCGAGGTGGTGATCGCTCCGTCGTTTTCAGCGGAGGCCTTGGCCTTTCTGCGCGCCAAAAGCAAAAATCTCCGCTTGCTCCAGCTCGACCATGACATGAGCGGTCCCGCCGACAAAACGGAGGTCAAGCAAGTGACCGGCGGCTTGTTGGTTCAAGACGCCGACACCAAAGTGATCGAAGCGTGGTCGGTACCTTCAACGACAGCCTTCCCGGACGACAAACGCGCCTTGGCCGAGTTCGGGGTGAAGGTGTGCAAGCATGTGAAGTCGAACGCGATCCTGTTGGTTCGCGAATACGCCCCGGGCCAGTTCGCGGTGCTCGGCATGGGCGCGGGGCAACCCAACCGCGTGGACGCCGTGCGAAAACTCGCGGTCACCAAGGCCAAAGAAAACATCGTCGAACTCGGTCTCGACGAGACTGAAACCATGGCCAACGCCGTGCTCATCTCCGACGCCTTTTTCCCGTTCCCCGACAACATCCACAACGCCGCCGCCGCCGGCATCAAGTTCATCGTCGAACCCGGCGGGTCCAAGCGCGACGACGAAGTGATCGCCGCCGCCAACGAATACGGCATCGCGCTCGCGTTCACGGGCATGCGGCACTTCAAGCATTAGGGAGTAGCCAGTAGCTGGTAGCTAGGAGCCAGGAAGGTGGAGCGGTTGTAGCTCCTCCTTCCTGAGAGGAGTCTGGACCGCTGGCTCCTGGCAGTAGGGAGCCCCAAAGCGGGCGAGATCCCGCAGGGCGGGATAGCCCGGGGTGGAGCGAATCCGCGCAGCGGCATGAGCGCAGCCCCGGGTTGTGGTAGGGCGATGAGGTTCCCCAACGGGGAGACGACAATAGGATTGGTTTTCTGCCCGAGCTTTTGTCGCACCCCGTTGGGGCGCCTCGGTCACTCCGGACAATCCCCCGGGGTTTCGTTCGTACCTCACTCCACCCGCGGGCTACGCTGTCTCGCCCCCATAGTTGTGCCATATGGCATTGAACCAAAAAACCGCACTCTGGCCCTCAAGGCAGCCTTGTTCCGACGGCGCTGCCACCTGCATGATAAAGGTGCCCGGCTAAACGGAGGCAGGC